>OGKR01001692.1_pt1 | contig 14748 bp, 13 predicted proteins | sample 1572431 | NCBI WGS metagenome assembly OGKR01 (sample SAMEA2582079, study PRJEB24529) | metagenome | biome: Human gut stool | place: China | collected 2011 | reverse complement strand
CGAGTGACACATAGCGAGAGCGTGTCTTGAATGTTTTTGTTGATTTTGAACAATTAAAAGAAGAATAGGAGGAGTTTCGTAATTATCTATAAAACATTTTATTAAGTAGAAAGGAATTTTCCTTATGATAAGATTAATCCTTGCATTACTCTTTGCAATTCTCTACCTCATCATCGGAATCCCGGTGCTCGGCGTGGAATGGATCATTGCAAAATTCAACAAACAGGCTGCCGACTTAGGCCAGCTTCGCATGGTGCAGTGGGCATTCCGTGTGATTTTATTTATCTGTGGAACGAAAGTGACCGTCATCGGTGAAGAAAATGTCCCGAAAGATCAGGCGGTCTTATACATCGGAAACCACAGAAGCTATTTCGATATTATCATCACCTATGCACGCTGCCCGCGTCTCACCGGCTACATTGCGAAAAAGGATATGGAAAAAGTGCCGTTGCTGCGCACCTGGATGCGGCGTCTGCACTGTCTGTTTATCGACCGTGAGAATGTAAAAGAAGCGTTAAAAACGATCCTTGCCGGAATCGACAATGTAAAGAATGGAATTTCCATGTGTATCTTCCCGGAAGGCACAAGAAATAAAACGGACGATCTGATGCTCCCATTCAAAGAGGGAAGTTTCAAGATTGCGGAAAAGAGTGGTTGTCCGATTATCCCGATGGCGATCACGAACTCCGCAGATGTGTTGGAGGCTCATATGCCTCGTGTCAAAAAAGCACATGTAATTGTAGAATACGGAAAACCAATTTATCCGAACGAGCTGGATAAGGAACAGAAGAAAAAAATCGGAGCTTACTGTCAGGATGTGATTGCTGAGATGTTAGAGAAAAATAAAGTTATGATTTAAACTATATTTCTTTAATATAAAATAACCAACCTAAATATATAGATTGGTTATTTTATGAAAAGAATCACATTCTAGGATGTGGCTCTAATATCCTTCGTTTTTTATTCTACTTATTTCTTTTTATACATTCGTTTTTCATCTGTCCGTCCACAAAGATAATCTAACGATACTTGATAGTAATCTGACAACTTAATCAAATGTCTAATTGGCATTTCATTTGCACCTCGTTCATATCTAGCATACATTGTTTGTGACGTTCCCAAATATTCAGCAATTTCTTGCTGTGTTTTATCTGCATCTTCTCTTAAATTTCTAATTCTAATTATATAATCCACTTTTCATCCCATCAGACGCTTTATTTGTCTAGGATTCTAGCATAGTACAAATATTTACTATTGATTTTAGTAAACATTTGTACTATCATTAACAAAAGATAAATTTATGGAGGACACAGTCTATGGAAAGAAATGCGTTATTATTATATTTAAAAAATATTCGCGACTTAGAATTTGCACAAATAAAAATCCAACAACGAATTAATGAATACAATAGCAGCTTTTCAAAAAAAATAGATTCTCTTTGCCAAACTGATTATGCAACCTTACCAGAAAAGCCTTCTAAACATACTAATGGACCTTTTCTAATATTACTTGGAATAGGATTGGAATTATTATGTGTATATATGACATTAATTGAAAAAAGTGGACATCCCTATCGCATAGATTCCAATAAAATAGGATTTCACTATCTATCAATGTATGAAAGTTCACCCGGATTTGCTTCATTCTTATTTCTAAGCATGACTGCTATATCCATCTTTCTAATTCATCTCGGAGCAAATAAAATCAAATCAGCCAAAGATGAATTAAAAGAATATGAACAACTTCTCCCTGCATGTATCGAGCATAATAAAAATGAAGATATTCGTTTAGAAAAAAATCAACAACTAATAAATGAAATATTAATAAAAAAAGATGATTATGAAAAATATATGAAAGGACAATACGTTACTGTATCTAACTTATTAAACGATTACTATAATATGAATTTGTTACCTAATCCCTATCGCAATTTAGCCTCGGTATATTACATATATGACTATATGTCTTCTTCTCAGGAATCCCTCCAAGATACATTTGTGCATGAACATATGGAAAATGGTATTCAACGCATAATATCTAAATTGGATTATATTATCGAGCAAAATGAGCAAATCATTTTTTCAAATCGTATTCTTGAGTCTCAAAATGAATCTATTAAACAACAAAACTGTAATATGCTCTCTTCTCTAGAAAATATCGAAAATAATAGCGTGCTCTGTGCACAATATGCAGAATTAGCAGCCAACTACACAAAAGCAAATGCATACTTCAGCTTAGCTAGCTATTTACAAAATATTTAAGGTTACTCCTGTACATACCAAATTTTGTCTATACATGACCACTAATATACATTAAATTATAACAATAAAAAGTCCACTATCAATTTAAAGCGATAATGGACTTTTTATACATAATATATTAAATTCTACTGCTACAATCCTATTACAACATTCTCAAAACAGCTCACTTTGTCAATTTCTTCACAATCTCCGGGAATCCCATAAAATGTGACGCTTTCACAAGCACTGTATCCCCGCTCTGTACCTCTTTTACAAGGTCTTTGATCAGGTCTGCTTTGTCCTCATAATCGTGGACTTCTGTCTCACTGCTGCATGCACGCACTGCTTTTGCAATCTCCTGTGAGAGTATTCCCGCGCAGTAAAGTGCGTCAATTCCTTTTCCCGCAAAATGTTCTCCAACCATATAGTGAAGCTGTTTTTCCTCTGCGCCAAGCTCGCCCATATCTCCGAGTACCGCGATTTTTCTGCCCGGTGCGTTGGACAATACATCGATGGATGCTTTCATGGAAACCGGATTTGCATTGTAGCAGTCGTCGATGATCGTAATGCCATTTTTGTGGATCAGATTACTTCTGCCGCCGATCGTCTGCACTGATTCAATCCCGCGCTTCATCTCGTCACAGGTCAGCCCTAATTCTCTTGCCACGCTCACCGCTGCCAGCGCATTGTATACATTGTGTTCTCCGGCGATTGGAATCGTGACTTCCATCGTCACTTCCCCGCCTGTCTCTTTCGACGGATAATGGATCGCTGCTTTTGTTCCGGTCAGGTCAACTGCCTCTACATTCGTTGCGTAAACCGTTTTCTCGGCAAGCGTCTTAGTTCCTTCCTCTGTTTCAGCCACTTTGGCAGCCTTTTCGATACCATAGAACACTGCCGGTTTTCCATTGACAACTTTCTTATCGCAGAGCTTGTCGTCATCGCCGTTTAATACCGCAATTCCATCCGGTGTCAGATGCGCAAAACTCTCTGTCTTTGCCTTTAAGATTCCATCCCTTGTGATGAGATTTTCCAAATGACAAAGTCCGATATTCGTGATCACGCAGATATCCGGATTTGCCATTGTGGATAACCGATCCATCTCCCCAAATTCAGAAATTCCCATCTCGAGCACTGCCACCTGATGTTCCTCCCGGATTTTAAAAATCGTGAGCGGAAGTCCGATTTCGTTATTCAGGTTTCCCTCTGTTTTTAACACATTATATTTCTGTGCCAAAACGGATGCGATCATCTCTTTGGTACTTGTTTTTCCAACACTTCCTGTGATTCCAACCACCTTGATATCCAGACCTCTTCGGTAATCTGCTGCGATTTTTTTCATTGCATCTAAGGTGTTCTCCACGCGAATGTATGGACCTTCCGGACTCTCTAACTTCTCTTCAGAGAGCACCGCAAGTGCTCCTTTTTCAAAAACAGATGGGATGAAACTGTGTCCGTCCACCTTTTCTCCACGTACCGGGATAAATAAATAATCTTTTTCCACAAGGCGGCTGTCGATCACTGCTCCTTGAATCTCACGCGTTTTATCCGCTTCATTTCCTATGTAAGTACCGCCGCAGACTGCTGCGATATGCTCTAAGGTCATATTTTTCATATCATGCTCCTGTTATTATAGAACAAACTGCCACCGGTTCTGCAAAACTGGTGGCGATATGTCATTCATCATTATTTCTCATATTTTTTCAAAGAAATCTCGATCAGCTTCTCACATAACTGATTGAAGTTGATTCCAAGAACACCTGCCTCCTGTGGAAGAAGACTTGTCGGTGTCATGCCAGGAAGTGTATTTGCTTCCAGACAGTAAATTTCGTTATTCTTATTTAATAAGAAATCAGAACGGGAGTAAGTATTCAGTCCTAATACTTCTGCCACACGCTCTGCATAGTGCTGCATCTGCTCTGTGATTTCTTCCGGTAATTCTGCCGGACAGGTCTCCACTGCACTGCCTGCTTTGTACTTATTCTTATAATCATAGAATCCCTGAATCGGTGCGATCTCAATGATTGGAAGTGCCTTATAGTCAATAACACCGACTGAAAATTCACGTCCCTCTACATACTCTTCGATAATGAGGTTATCCTCCCATTTGAATGCCTCATCCAAAGCACTCTTGAATTCATCTTCCGTGCGCACGATCGTAACACCAATACTGGAACCTCCACAGCATGGTTTTACAACACATGGCAGCTTTAAGCCAAGTTCTTTTGCGGAATCTTTGCGGTTCTCTTTCTTCATGGAAATGCCCTGTGGTGTCGGGATTCCACCAGCGATAAATAACTGTTTTGCCATTCCCTTATCCATTGCAAGCGCACTGCTTAAATAGCCGGTTCCGGTATATTTGATTCCAAACAGGTCAAATGCTGCCTGAATCTTACCATTCTCGCCGTTTTCTCCGTGTAATGCCATGAAAACAATATCCGCCATACGGCACATATTAATGACGTTTGGTCCAAAGAAACAATCAGACTGATCTTTTCTTGATGCCTTTACCTTTGCAAGATCCGGTGCTGTTTCCGGGATATCTTTTACCTGCACGCTGACTTCCTCTGTGCGGTCAAAAATTCCAGTTAAATCTTCCTCTTTGTCACTGTATCCCATAAAAACATCGAGCAAAATAACATTATGTCCATTCTCTCGAAGTGCTTTGGATACCATATCTCCGGTCTTAAATGACACATCTCTCTCTGTACTTAAACCACCTGCTAAAACAACAATATTCATGGTGTAATCTCCTCTATTCTGACTTTATTTTGGATTTTGCTCCAACTTTTTAACATTATATGTCTGCTTATCAAATCTTTATTATAGTAACCCTTTTTCTAACTCGTGACAAGATAAAAAAAGAATAGTCTCACCGGAACATCCGGTAAGACCATTCTAAAAACTCTCCCCTTGTGTAGTAATACTTTCTCCTCCCTTGTTATTCTGAGCCGAACTACAGACTCTTTTTCCATCTAAAATCCATACGGCAATTCTGTGTCATACACAGAACTCTTTTGTAAAAAATCTTTTGTTATTACGATCTGTAAATCATTTCCTGATCATCTGTTCCTGCTCATCTAAGAGAATCAATAAACACAAAAAAATCTGTCTTGCCAGTAAGTCCTTTTTTCCGATCAGACTGCCATACTGAAAGATGTCATTTCTAGTATCCGTAAACTCCTCCCTGTCGATCGCATAGAGAATCTCATATAAGATTCCCATACGCTCTTCATCTAACATATCGCCGCACATTAACGTTTTTCCGAATACCGGATTTTTCTGTACAATTTTTAAAATATCAAAAAGTTTTTTCTCCATTTCTCTTAAAGCTACTACACACGAAGTAATTTCATTATACGCTATTGATATCTGCTGTACAATTCGCTTTTTCCGTACATTTTCTTGATTTTGCAGAAAAAACGACGCAGCATATCCGACTCGTGTATCAGCATTTTGCAGTAGTTTCATGCTGAACCTAAAAAGAGGAGAGCTTTTCGCTCTCCTCTTATATCACTTTTAATATTCCGGCTCAATCAATCCGTAAGTATTGCCTTTTCTCTTATAAACAACATTGACATCCTCTGTCTCTGCGTTGATGAATACATAGAAATCATGTCCTAATAATTCCATCTCTACACATGCATCTTCCGGATACATTGGTTTCATATCAAACTTCTTGGTTCTGATGATCTTGATCTCTTCATCATCCTCTGACTTCTCATCCAGAAAATCCTGTTTGAAAACTGCTGCTGCATTCTGCTGCTTTGTTACAAGTTTTGTTCTATACTTTTTAAGCTGACGTTCAATGACTTCCTCTACCAGATCAATGGATACATACATATCACTGCTTACCTGTTCGGAACGGATATAACTTCCTTTCATTGGAATCGTAACTTCAACTTTCTGGCGTTCCTTCTCTACGCTCAATGTTACATTCACTTCTGTGTCCGGAGTAAAATACTTCTCAAGCTTATTCAGCTTGTCCTCCACTGCGGCTTTCAGTCCTTCTGTCAATTCGATGTTTCTTCCTGTGATCTTAATTCTCATGATGTCCAACCCCTTTGTCGCTTATTTGATATAATGATCCAATCCATGCTATGTCAGATAGCTTTCTGAATGCTTATTTATATCATGACTTTATTATAGCATATTTTTATACATTATCAACATTTTTTTGTCTTAAACCGAAAACTTTTTATATATTTTATATAATTTCTGAAAATTTCAGAATCTCTGAACAGGCTTTACGCCAGCGACAGCGCAAAATAACCATCCGCAAGCAGTCTTTCCTGTCTTTCTTTGTCATCGGAAGAAAGCACCATAATTCCCTCTCTGTCATACACCAGGCGCGCTGTTTTGGTCTGCGCCATAAGTTCCGGCAGAAGTTTCTCAAACTGTTCTTCGCTCAGTGTCGTTTCGATAATATGCAGGTTCTCATTCTCCGGACAGTACATTAAAATATCAGCGTCTTCTGCGCTCTCGTCTCTGGAAATATCATCACTCCACACTACCTTCACCGTTCTTCCGCCACAAAAACAGTTAAAATCCATCGCAAAACGGATTGCCGCCTCATCCCATGCAATAAAACCATCTCTCATCAATTTCTGCTCCCGGATTCTTTTATATTCTGCCGCAGTGATCTCCTCCACAGAATAACTGTTTAATTCCGCTGCAAAAAGTTCCGGCACATCCTGTTTTTCCAGTAAACGCTCCGATGGATACGCCTCTGTGAACCCAACCTTACGGTAATAACCGACAAGCTCTTTTTCGGCCGGGACTAACACCAATGGCATATTAAAAATCTCTTCTGCCTTCTTTAAGATTTTCCCTGCATAACCTCTGCCACGGTATTCTGGAAGTGTCGCCACTGCATAAACATATTTGGCCGGCTTCCACTCCTCACCGTCCCTGACATTAATATCTAAAAAGCTTGCCATGGAAACCGCATGCCCATCCTGACAGATGAGCAGCATATTATCCTCTGTCATCCGTTTATCCAGATAAAAATCTACCAGTTCCGCCTCGTCACCAAAACAGGTCTCCCATATTTTGTGGATTTCTTCCCTGTTTCTGTCCTTATCTGCAAAAATGACATCACTTGAAATCGCCACATATTTTTTCAGCAGGATTTCCGGATAATAGGACATCTTAGCCTTTCGCAGTCCCGGATCCCCCGTATCCTCCTCGCGGTTTACATAAGTATAATCTTCACACACATGTAAAACAAACTGCTGGTTGATCATCGGATATGCGCCCTGCATATCCGGAAATGCTTTTTCGAAGTGGACAACATAAGTGTCACTGTTTAACGGTTCCCCGATAGAAAATGCAACAATCTGTCCTGCCTTCCGGATAATCCCACCAACAAGCCCGAGTTCTTTTCTATGGTCAAATGCCTCATGAAGCACTGACATCTCAAGTTCCATCTCTTCATTCCATTTCTCTGCCCTCATTTTGATCCATGTGTATGTCATATTGCGGCATTCCTCTATATTAGAATCATTCAATTCCTCGTAGCACCAGTCATCCTCATCCTGAAACCTCGCAATATGATTTCTCTTGCCATGCATCTTTTTTCCCGCGAGTGTTGCCAATTTTTCTCTGGAATAAATGTAATCATAATCACTCCGGTCTCCCTGAATCAAAAACTGTTCCGGATACCATGTAAGCATCTGCTCCCGGTCTGCTTCGCTCAATGGGCTCATGATCAACGGACGCTCTTCCTCCCTGCAGATTTCTATCAGTTCATCGATCACTTTCTTGCGGTCACCTGCCCCGATCGGATAGGAATACATCACCACTCCTTCCTCCTCAAAACGAATGATCGCACACCCATATTTTTCTGCAACTTCAACATGATACACCTTCCGCCAGACAAAATTATTGGCAAACGTGTACTCGCATGCATTTCTGTCATCTTCCTGAAATCTGGCATCCATCCATGTTTTATCATCTAATGTAATTTCGTGAAACTCTATTTTTGACATCTTAATTCCTTTCGCTATATACTAACATTATTATTCCATTTTTAAGACGATTTATTGTACTATTTCATGCCGTGAATTGCAACCGTCATAGCATGTTGTAAAGAGAAGAAAATAAGAACATGGCATCCTCGCGGAGCGTTTTTATTACATAGGAAGTAATTTCCTATGTAATAAAAAAGCTGACCGCTTTTTTACGATCAGCTTCTGTTCATTTCTAGTTTGTCATTAAAAACTTGATGATCCTCTCTGTATCTTCCGGCTCGTAAGCTACAATTTCAAGTTCTGGGATCTCTACATCAGATTTTAATAAGCTTGTCAGAGAAACATACTGGCAAAGTTTTGATTTGAGGTTTAATCTGTCTCCCTCACCTGTGATCAATTCTACTTTTCCGGCACAGGAATCAATTACTTTAAAAAATCCGTCAACATCTTTGATATTCTTGATTTTCATATCTTTTCATCCTTTCTTCTTTTGAACTATATACCTGCTTCTTATTAAATCGCAAAAAAAGAAATCTGTAAATACTTTTCTTCAAAAAATATTTTACATAAAACTTAATGCTCCTGCTATTATTCCATTGCTGCCCGGATGATACGTTCTGCTTCCTTTGCTTCTGCTTTGGTAAGCTGTGGCGTATCTTTTAAAACATAATCCATGCCGAGGTTGTCGTACTTGACTTTTCCCATAGAATGATATGGAAGGACTTCCAGTTTCTCCACATTGTGGAGCGTCTTTAAAAACAGCCCAAGTTCCGTCAATTCTTTCTCATCAAACGTAATGCCCGGTACGACTACATGGCGGATCCAGACCGGCTTTCCGATCGAATCAAGATACCTTGCAAACGCAAGAATATTGCTGTTGGACTGCCCAGTGAGGTGCTGATGTTCCTCATTGTTGATATGCTTAATATCAAGCATGACAAGGTCTGTTACTGACATGAGCTGTTCTATCTTTTCCATTCTGTCTGATGCCATGTTTTCACTTATTCCAGTGAGGCTGATCTCTCTCTCACTGATCTGATCTGTTCCTGTATGTTTCTTTGGAAACATAATTCCGGATGTATCCAGACAGGTGTGAATGCCCTTTTCCTTTGCCTTCGTAAAAAGCTCCGTCAGAAAATCAAGCTGTAGCATGGGTTCTCCACCCGTTGCCGTGATCCCCCCGGTCTGATAGAAAGAACGGTTGCGCTCGAAACGGTCTATGATCTCATCCGCTGTCATTTCTTCCCCATCCTCTATCTTCCATGTATCGGGATTATGGCAATACTGGCAGCGCATCGGGCAGCCCTGAAAAAAAACGACAAACCGTACGCCCGGGCCGTCCACTGTGCCAAATGTTTCTAACGAGTGAATTTTCCCCATGTTGTTCTCCTTTTCTGATTCCTATCGCTCGCCGCGCCATTCGCAAAACGCACCTGCGGCGCTCTCCGCTGCTTCGCAGCTCCTTTTGCTCATAGACTGGCGCTCCCTCCGTCACTATCTGTGCAGACAGTCTTCCATGCAAGCATGAGTCTGTCTGCACAGATATGACGCGTGAGCTGTTGCACTACATCCGCTCGTGGAAAGTACGTGCGATCACTTCATCCTGCTGTTCTTTTGTCAGTTTGATAAAGTTGACCGCATATCCTGATACACGGATGGTAAGCTGTGGATACAGTTCCGGATGTTTCTGTGCATCCAATAATGTGTCACGGTTTAAAACGTTTACGTTCAAGTGATGTCCGCCTTTGACTACATAGCCATCTAACATTGCAACAAGATTGTTCTCCTGTGCTGCCTCATCTTTGCCCAGTGCATCCGGTACAATGGTAAATGTATTGGAAATACCATCCTGTGAATCCATAAATGGCAGTTTAGCGACAGATGCCAGGGATGCAACCGCACCATGGGTATCACGTCCATGCATCGGGTTTGCACCCGGAGCAAATGCTACACCTTTCTTTCTTCCATCCGGTGTTGCTCCTGTATTTTTACCATAGGAAACATTGGATGTAATGGTCAAAATCGATGTTGTCTGGATACCGCCACGGTAGGTGTGGTTTCCTTTTACATATCCGATAAAGGTGTGGAGCACCTGTTTTGCGATCTCGTCAACACGATCGTCGTCATTTCCATATTTCGGGAAATCACCCTCAATCTCAAAGTCAACGGTCACACCATTCTCATCACGGATTGGTTTGACTTTTGCATATTTGATCGCAGAAAGGGAGTCTGCTACTACAGAAAATCCCGCAATACCGGTTGCAAACCATCTTCTCACATTTTTGTCATGTAATGCCATCTCTAATTTTTCGTAGCAGTATTTATCATGCATGTAGTGGATAATATTTAATGCGTTCACATACACTCCTGCTAACCATTTCATCATATCTTTGTATTTATCCCATACTTCATCGTAATCTAAGTATTCGGATGTAATCGGACGGTATTTCGGTCCGACCTGTTTTCCTGTCATCTCATCGACACCGCCATTGATTGCATAAAGCAGGCATTTTGCGAGGTTTGCTCGCGCACCGAAGAACTGCATTTCCTTACCGATTCTCATAGAAGATACACAGCATGCGATTCCGTAATCATCACCATGGACAACACGCATAATATCATCATTCTCATACTGGATCGCAGAGTGTTTGATAGATGTCTCGGCACAGAATTTTTTGAAGTTTTCCGGCAGTTTTACAGACCAGAGTACGGTCATGTTTGGTTCCGGTGCTGCTCCGATGTTGTTCAAGGTGTTTAAGTAACGGTAAGACATTTTTGTAACCATATGTCTTCCATCCACACCGATTCCACCGATGGACTCTGTCACCCAGGTTGGATCGCCGGCAAAAATCGTGTTGTATTCCGGTGTACGCGCAAATTTTACAAGACGAAGTTTCATCACGAACTGGTCGATGATCTCCTGGATTTCTTTTTCAGTAAATGTTCCCTCTGCGAGATCACGCTCTGCATAAATATCTAAGAAAGTGGAGGTACGTCCTAAGGACATTGCCGCACCGTTCTGCTCTTTTACTGCTGCAAGATATGCAAAATAGACAGCCTGTGTTGCCTCTAATACATTATTTGCAGGTTTCGAAATATCACAGCCGTAAATTTCTGCCAGTTTCTTTAACATTTCCAGCGCACGGATCTGCTCGGATAACTCTTCTCTCTCACGGATCACATCTGAGTACATGATGGTACGTGTGTTGTTCAGCTGCTCTTTTTTGTCCTCGATCAGACGGTCTACACCGTAAAGAGCCGGTCTTCTGTAGTCACCAATAATACGTCCTCGTCCGTATGCATCCGGAAGTCCAGTGATGATATGTGCGCTTCTGCACGCTCTCATCTCCGGTGTGTAAGCGTCAAATACTCCGGCATTGTGAGTTTTTCTGTGTGTTGTAAAGTACTCTACCACTTCAGGATCGACTTTGTATCCATTGTCCTCGCACGCCTTGATCGCCATACGGATACCGCCGTAAGGCTGGAGAGCACGTTTGAAAGGCTTGTCCGTCTGGAAACCGACAATCTTCTCTTTCTCTTTATCTAAATAACCCGGACCATGGGAAGTGATCGTGGAAATGATCTTTGTGTCCATATCCAGCACTCCGCCGGCTTCTCTCTCCTGTCTGGAAAGTTCTAATACCTGATCCCAGAGATCGGTGGTATCCTGTGTTGGTCCCTCTAAGAAGGAATCATCCCCATCATATGGATGATAATTCTTCTGAATAAAATCTCTTACATTTACTTCTGTTTCCCAGGCTCCGCCCTGGAAGCTTCTCCATTCTGTCTGCATTTTTCTCTCCTTCTGCCACCGTGTGGCCTTGCATGGTTCATAACATCTGTGTTATGATGCTCATTCTGATTTTTGATTGATGCATGGTTAGTCTTTTCTAACCACGGTTAGGCTATCCTAACTTTCATCTTTTGTCAAGAGTCACGCGCGCTTTTTCCGGTAAGTATTCAAAAAAATACAATGAGTGGTTCCTTTCTCATGCTGATGGGATTTTTTGGAAAATTTACCCTAAAAATAAAAAGAACCGCACGTCTGGACTCTTCGCCCAGACGGTCGGCATTCTTTTGTTATACTTCACGTGGTAAACCCCACTATTTCCGTCAGTCATATAACAATTGCATTGTACTATGAGTGGCAAATATTTTCAATAGGTAATTTTTCACAAACAATCCACATATGCCAGCAATTCCTCCGGTCTGCACTTTAGCACCCGTGATAGCTTCAGCAATGTCATTCCCTGTGGCAAGTAATACATAAAAATTCTTGTTTTGTTTCCCATGTTTATGTTATAATATTCCAAAGCATATTTTACAAAATCTTTATGGCGTTATGCCATCTATATTCTGGAAACGTCAGATTATCCCCAATGATCTGCGTTGTTCGTTCGTATCTATGCTTTTAATTACCCATTAACGAATTTAAAAGCAGGAGACGAAAGAAATCAGATATAGAATATATTTATTCTCCTGCCAAGACAGTATTATTTAAGAGCTGTCTCACCAATCAGGAGGAAGCCTATGGCAAAACACAAACGAAACCATAACAAATTATCCAGAAACTCAGCAGTCAATATGCCAGCTACAAACAGAAACTACAAAGACACTATTTTTCGCTTGTTGTTTTCTGACCGGAAAAATCTGCTCTCACTCTATAACGCAGTAAACCAGAGCAATTATAATAATCCAGACGATCTGGAAATTGTCACATTAGAAAATGCTATTTATATGGGGATGAAAAACGATCTGGCATTTATTATGGATACCAATTTATATCTGTATGAGCATCAGTCAACCTACAATCCAAATATGCCTCTTCGTGATCTGTTTTATATTTGCAGTGAATATCAGAAACTCGTGGATAAGAAATCTCTTTATTCTTCGACTCTGCAAAAAATTCCTGCACCAAATTTTATTGAGTTTTACAATGGATCGACGGCAGCTCCCGACTGCACAGAACTTCGGCTTTCCTCGGCATTTGAACATTTGTCAGGTGAACCAAAACTTGAATTGATTGTCACGGTTTTAAACGTCAATGAGGGGCACAATGCAGAGTTAATGCAGCATTGCAATACATTAAACGAATATGCACAGTATGTTGCCAGAGTGCGGCACTATGCAGCGGATATGTCTTTAGATCAGGCTGTGGAACGTGCCGTAGACGAGTGTGTCAGGGAAGGGATTTTAGCCGAATTTCTTACCCGAAACCGAAACGAGGTCATCAGTATGAGTATCTTTGAGTATGATAAAGAATTGGAAGAAAAGAAATTACGGAAAGCAGAATATGAGGCTGGTTTTTCAGAAGGCGAAAAATATGGACATGAAACCGGTTTCTCTGAGGGTGAAAAGTATGGTATAGAACGTGGTACTTTTCTAAATTCTATTGAAACTGCCAGACGTATGCTTAAATTTCAGGAATTTTCGCTTGAAAAAATTGCTGCTATTTCCGGGCTGTCTTTAGATGAGATAAAAAAATTACAAACAAACGAAGCGAGGTCTGATTCATGAAAATTGCATTAGTTTCCGATACACACGGTGTATGCCGTAAAGAATTATTTGACCATATCAAAAATTGTGATTATCTCATTCACACCGGAGATTTTGACAATGAACGTACCTATAACAGATTCTTAAACTGCGGCATTCCGATGTATGCAGTCCGTGGGAACTGTGACCACGGAGAGTGGGCGTCCTACCTGCATGAGTTTGTCTCCGTGCCGATTAATGGAAAATTATTTTATCTTGTCCATAACAAAGCTGACCTGCCTTTTGATCTCACGGATGCGGATTTTATAATTTTCGGACATACCCATGTATTCACGCACTACGACCGCTACGGAAAAGTTTTTATCAATCCGGGCAGCGCCGGGGCTGACCGCGGCGATGGAAAAGGCATTGCAATTTTAGAATTGACGGATAATGGATATGACGTGGAACGGATTTTGCTATAAAATTTCTTGCTTCATTTCCTACCCTTGTGTTACAATAATCTAAAGCATATTTTACAAATTTCATGACATTTTTGTCATCTATATTCTAACGGCGACAGATCAGCCCCAAATAATCTGTATGCTTCATTCGTATCTATGCTTTTTGTTACCCATTTAACAATTGAAAAGCAGGAGACGAAGGAACTTAGGAAAATATATGATTACATTCTCCTGCAATCACGAACAGTTTTATAAATAAGCTGTCCTACAATTTCAGGAGGAAACAATTTATGGCAAAATGCAAAAGAAACCGTAACAAGACAAAAAGAAATTTTACAGTCAAAACACCGACGGCAAACCGGAATTATAAAGACACCGTTTTTCGGATGTTGTTTTCTGACCGAAAGAACCTGCTGTCCCTCTATAATGCAGTAAACCAGAGCGATTATAATAATCCAGATGATCTAGAAATCGTCACATTAGAGAATGCTATTTATATGGGGATGAAAAATGATCTGGCATTTATTATGGATACTAATTTGTATCTGTATGAGCATCAGTCAACCTACAATCCAAATATGCCTCTTCGTGATCTGT
>OGKR01001684.1_pt1 | contig 14792 bp, 8 predicted proteins | sample 1572431 | NCBI WGS metagenome assembly OGKR01 (sample SAMEA2582079, study PRJEB24529) | metagenome | biome: Human gut stool | place: China | collected 2011 | reverse complement strand
TACCGGCGGTTCCCCAATGTCTTTCATGTCTTTTGTTAATTTTTCACAATTCAATTTAGATTTTCATGAGTTTCGCAATTGTTTCATATGATTTCTGCAATCATCATCTTCCTGCCCAGGCTGTGCAAGGATGTCTTTTTTCTCCCAATCTGCAACAAATTCCACACACCTGTCTGCCGGGAGCGGTCTGCTGATCAGGTAGCCCTGTAAAAAGTTGCAGCCGAGCTTTTCCAGCTGTGCTGCCTGTTCCCTTGTCTCGATTCCCTCTGCCGTCACCCAGATGTGGTTCCTCTGGGCGAACACGAGGAGCGTCTGCACGATCGGCATGCCCATCTTCCTGCTCCCGATGCCCCAGACCAGCTCTTTGTCCAGCTTGATGCTCTGGAACTCGAAATCCATCAGCCGCACGAAATTGGATTCACCCTTGCCGAAATCATCCATGACCAGGTTGAACTTCTTATCCTGCAGCCTGTGTGCGGTCTCCAGGAGTTTTCCGTTATCCGCCGACTTCCCGAGTTCCGTCATCTCCAGCCAGATCTTCCCGTGCTGGAGTCCGTACCGGTCCAGGCATCTGCTGATCTCCTCCCAGACAGCCTCCACCATGCAGGTCTGCGGCGACAGGTTCACGTTGATCCTCGTGATGCCGTGTTCCGCAAACCTCGTGAACCACCGGCAGCACTCCCGGATCATCCACAGGTCGATTTCATGCACCCAGCCGCCTTCCTCCGCCTCCTGCACAAGGCTCTCCGGGTCGAGGAAACCTCCCTTCCCGTCCTTTGCACGGAACAGCGCCTCAAGTCCTGTGATCCTGTGCTTTTCCACGTTGTAGATGGGCTGGAAATAAGCTTCCATCCCAAGACTGGAAATATCTTCCCAAGTATAAGCTCCTGTAATGCTCATGGTCTTTTACCTCTTACCTGTTTTTTTTGTTCCATCTCCCAGCCCCCGCTGCCCAGATGACCTTTCCTTTTATCTCTTCCCTTCCTGCCGCACCGAGCGTCCTGCTGTCTAAAGACACCGGGCGGTTGTCCCCGAGGAAGAAATAACTTCCTTCCGGCACGGTGTACGGATAATCCACGCTGTCTCCTGTCTCCGACAGGCCGTAGATGACATCCGTCTCCTGCACTTCTGCGCCGTTCCTTGTCAGGTGTCCCTCACGGTCCACCTCTATCACATCCCCGGGCAGCCCTGCGATGCGCTTGATCAGGTATTCCCCGGATGCATCCTTTAAGATGACGGCATCCCCATAGCCCACGCCGTCCGGGAGGATGCGCAGGAAGAACACGATGTCCCCGGGATGGCAGGCAGGGCGCATGGAATTCCCATCCACGCGCATGATCCCGCACACCCTGAACACCAGGATCCAGACCACGAACAGGATGGCGGCACGCTCTGTGCGCATCTTTCTTTTCCGTTTTTCCTCGCGGATCTTCAGGAGTGCCATGTCAAGGCTGTACTGTTCTCCCCCGTTCATGGCTGTTCCCGGAGACCGGTCTCTTCCGGTCCGTCTGCCTGTATCTGTCCCGGTCTCTGCGGCTTTCCCTGCGGATCCCGGGTGTCTTCCTCCGGCGGACACTCTGCAAAGATGCAGTCCAGACCGTTTTTCAAGGCTTCCAGACGGCTGCGGTACTGATGGTAGAGTGCCTGTTCCTTCTCCACTTTCTCCCTTGTCTTTGTCAGGATGACATCCATCTGCCGCCCTGCCTCTGCAAGGATCTCCTCCGACTGTCTCACTGCTTCTGCAAGAATTTCCCCTGCTTTCTTCTCTGCCTCTGTAATGGTCTCCCCTGCCTTCCTGTCTGCCTCCGCAATGGTCTCCCCTGCCTTTCTGTCCGCCTCTGCAAGGATCTTCTTTCCTGCTTCTTCAGCCTCTTTGAGCATGCGTTCCTTTTTAGTGCCGGCATGGTCCAGGATGGTCTCCGCAGTCTCCTTTGCACCGCCAAGGATCTCCTCCGCCTTTCCTTCTGCCTCCGCATAGAGCTTCTCCTGTGTGGGGATCTGTGCCCGCAGTCCTGCGTTCTCTGCCGCAAGCTGCATCTTTTCCAGATATAGTTCCCTCACTGCCTCCTCGTTCTTCTGTCCATAGTACTCCACCAGCTCCCTGATGTAGTGCACGACTTCCTCGCGGTCATACCCTAAGACGGCTGTCCTTAACTTTTCTATTTCCTTAACAAAATTCCTGTCTTTCATGATCTGTCACTTCCTTATAATCCCTTTTTCAGGCACAACAGGGGCATCCTGCGCTGCCCCTGTCATGTCATCCTGCAAGTTCTCTTGAAAGTCTTGACTCAAACACTGCAAGAGCTGCCATGCAGCCGGCTGTAATGACTGCGCCGGCTATATAGATTGGAGTATCAGCCACACAGTGCCTGCCTGTCACAGCCAGTAAGATGCCTGCTGATATATAGGCTGCACACATCACCACCTGGGCTGCGATACATTTTTTCTGCGTCTTCTGCAGTGCTTTTCTTCTTTCAGGATCCATGGTCCTTATCCTCCTATCATTTTTGTTTTTGGGTTACTGTCTTACTCTCCGTCAAGTTCCTCGCGGATCTTCCGGATACGCAGGACTGTGTATCCTGCGATCACAAGGATCAGGATGACTGGATACCAGTGGAATCCGCAGTCTGCGAAGCTGATGTGTCCGTCTGCATCACTGCTGTCTGCCGGGATGCTGTCGTCTGCGCTTCCGTCTGCATCTGCTCCGGTCACTGTGCTGTCTGCGACATCTGTAGTATCATCAGAACCTGTATCTGCACCGGTCTCTGTACCTTCTGTCACATCCTCACCATCCGCCTGGTCTGACTTGTTGTTTCTGTTGTTCCTGTTGTGTTTGTTGTTTTTGTTTCCGCCGGACGCATTGTTTCCATCCGCTGCGGCGATATCTGTGGCATTCGTCTTGCCATCTGTGACCCCGGTATTGGTTCCGTTCGTATCTCCATTGCTGTTTCCACCACTGCCGGAGCCGCCGTTATTGTTTCCGTTATCTCCGCCATTGTTTCCACCATTTCCGCCATTGTTGTCTGGTTTGCTGCCGTCACTGCCGGAGCTGCCGTTGTTCCCACTGTTGGAGCCGCCGCCGTTTCCGCCGTTGCCCGGATTCTTACCGTTTCCTCCATCGCCTCCGTTTCCTCCGGTTCCGCTGTTGGATTCTCCACCGTTTCCGCCGGAGCCACCATTGCCGTTGTTGGAGTCTCCGCCGTTTCCACCGTTTCCTCCGGTGTTGTTACCACCGTTGCCTCCGGTTTCGCCTGAGCTTCCTCCATTACCGCCGGATCCGCCGTTGCCCTTGTCTGAGTCTCCGCCATTTCCGCCGTTGCCGCCGCTGTTCGTGCCGCCGTTGTTATTGCTTTCTCCTGTGGAGCCGTTGCCGCCGTCTCCTCCGTTTCCACCGTTGCCGTTGTCGGATTTACCGCCGTCACCGCCATTTCCACCGGATGTTGTTCCACCGTTATTATCGGTCTTTCCCGGCTGCGTGGTCTCGGTTCCTGTACCGCCGTTTCCACCGTTTCCGCCCGGGTTCGTGTTATCTCCTGTTGCGTTTCCGCCGTTTCCTGCATCACCGCCTTTGACGGTTCCGCCAGGATTGATGGTGATGGTCTTATCGCCTGCGCTGATTCCGCTTCCACCGTTTCCACCATTGCCAGGGATACCTGCTGCGGAATCTCCGCCTTTACCGCCGTTTCCACCAGTTACAGTTCCACTGACTGTCGGAGTGAGCTTGCCGTTACCATCGATACCGGCTCCACCATTTCCTCCATCTTTGCCTTCTGTGCCGTTTGCACCGTTACCACCGATCACGTTTGTATTGTTTCCAATGATAATTCCGGCATCTGCTGTATCACCACTGGCTCCGATACCGGCTGCTCCATTCGGATGTGCAGTAGAGCCGTCTCCACCCTTGATCGTGCCGTTGACAATCTCCAGATTCGTTCCGGGATGTTCTGCCGCTGTATCATCCTTCTTAAATACCAGTCCGGGCTTTGCTTCATTAGAAGCATCTGCATTGTCTCCTGTGATGGTATGTCCACCCAGGTCGATCTTCACATTCTCCCAAATGTCAGGGATCTCAACGGTATGGTTGATATCCTTTTTCAGGGTTACCTTATAGTTTCCGTTATCATCCACTGTAACTTCTACATTCTTGTTGGATGCTGTCTCATTTTTATCTGTCTTTCCATTTGTCGTTGTCTGGTCACCGTCATCCGCAAACTGCTTTGCGATATCTTTTGCATCCACGAGGGCTGTTTTGCCGTTTACAGAACCATATTTCTTATGACTGATCTGATATGGTGTTGCTTTCTTCAGGCCTGTGATGGTTGCTTTTCCATCCCCATCCGTATGTATGGTTGATACATTACCTGTCGGGGTTCCCTGGGCATCCAGCTCCTGATACTTATAAGTCTCATTTGCTCTTCCCTTGAAAGTCAGCGTATATGCTGTCTTTCCCGTAATGGTCGGATTATCATCCGTCACTTCCACTTCTACGCCTGTCGTCAATCCTGATGCTGCAATCATAAAGGTCAAAGCATCCACATATGTTCCCTTAGTCTTTTTCTTTAATTCCTCTAATTTTGTTTGTTCCACAGTCACCATATTACTGATGTCTGAACCGGAATGATCATAAGCAGTCACATTTGCGAGTGTCGCTGCCTCTGTGTCCGTAAGCTTTCTGACATCGTTCACATGAATGACAAAATCATCTGCTGCAATAACGCTTCCATCTGCCCCCTTGATCACGTTCATCCGGTATACCGGGATTAAGGTCACGACATCCGCAGTCTGTGCAGTCATCTCAGTTGTTTCATTATAGATCTTTGTGCTGTCTTTTTTATCAACCCATACAAAGAGGCTCTCATTCTCAGCCTTTAACTTATCTGCTTCTTCCTGCATTTTGGTAAAGCTTGCTGCCGGAATCGTATCTCCATCAATCACTGTAATATGCTCTGTCTTATTTAAGATATTGCCCTTTTGATCTTGAAAAACGATCTCATGCAGTTTTTCAAAGTCCACCGTAACATTCCATGCCTGATAAACTTTTGCGAATGTATGGGAATAGGTCTTCGTTGTACCATCCCATGTGATTTCCCCACTCTTGATTGCCGCATCAATATCAATTGCCACATTATTAACCGTAATGCTCTTTAATCCGTAACCATCCTTTGGCTTAATATTGACCTTCAATGCTCCATTATTCTTCACAATCGTCTGGTATGTACTGTTTCCGTTATCATTCCACACCACACCATCATTTCCAGTCACAAGTTTTCCATGTGTCACTTTTACATCTACGGTCTGTCCCTCTTCAAATGTGATATTTAATGCCTGTGGTTTGCCTACCGCCTGTGTTGTGTAAGTATAGCTTGGTCCATTTCCTGTGAAAGCCTGACTGGATACATCGGTACCAGCACTGCCATCCACGTTGCTCCAATATGCCTTTTTATAAGTAGTGGCTGTTCCTATTGTATCTTTTAACTCCAGCTCTACTGTTTCATTGTTTTTCACAATGACATGCTGGAACTGGTCCGCACCTGATTCTTTTGTTACAAGCCCTGTACCTTTCACTTTTGCCGTACCACCTGTCACATGAACATGTACGATATGGGACGGTGTGAATACAGCTTGCAGTGTCACATCTGAAGTTGTCGGTGTGTACTTTAATTCATAACTCTTTTCTTTCCAGTTAAACGTTTTTGCTCTTGCAAATAAATCTGTATTGTTTGTTGTATCCTGCAATGCTGTCAGGATAGAGAAACTTTCTCCCTTCTCCCCGGTAAGATCTGAATAATAAGGATTTGAAAAATCATTTGGCGTAAATATAAGGGTGAGTTCCTCATTGCGGTTTACATTGATGCTGCCATCCTGCTCCAGTTTGTATTCATTACCAGATGCATCTACCGCCTTGAAGCTTCCCTTTGCATTTGCTGCTGCAAGACCTGTTACTTTTAAGGTTGTCATCTGCCGTTTTGCCGCAGCTTTCACTGTAATGTCTCCACTGACCTTTGGAATCGTAACTGTAATGCTTCCATCTGTTTCCGCTTTGCATACCTGTGCAAACGGCAATGTCTCTGCCGCTCCGGTATCACTTTTTTTCATTGTGACGGTAAAGTTGTCCTGATCCAGATCATAATCTGCTTTTGGACTGATTTTTACAGTATAAGTTTTTAAATAACCAACATCAGTCTGCTCCTTACCAATTGTAATCTCAGCATTGCTTCCTATGGTTACGATTGCTTTAAATGTTCCAAGATAAAACTTCTGATTTTTTTCCGTTGCAACATATTCAATACCATCTACTGTGACTTTCTCTCCCGCAACAGCTATTACGATATAATCCCTGTCCGGATATTTTGTGTCGACTGCATTTCTCTGACCTACCGTTACGCCGCCTGCAGGTGCAGTATCCACCTCATGTCCAAATACCTTCGCCTTTGTTCCCGAAGGAAGTTTTACCTCCGCTTTTTTATCTGATGTTCTGCGCTCTACTGTCACTTTATCGGCGGCTGAACCATTTCCTTTTATCTCTACCGTATTTTCTTCGCCGTCATCCAGCTTAATTACTGCACTCTTGTCTGCCGTAACTTCTGCTTTTGTCACCAGTTCATTCCGGCACATGGCATCCGGGATGTAGACCAGGGTGATGGCATCAAAACTCTGATTGGTATATGTGTATGTCACATCCCCGATCTTTAAGGTGAGTGCGCCTGTCGTGTTATGGTTCTTGAGATATGGTGTATCATCCTCTGTACCGTTTGGCACAACGACCGATGATGCGCCTGCCGGGGTTGTCACCTTGTAAGTATTATGGTCTACCGGACTGTAAACGTTCAGTGTTCCGTTATCCGATACATTAAGTGTTCCGTCTTTGAGTGTAACGGTTCCATCTGCTGCAACGTCAAGCGTTACATCCACCGCATCATTTGGTGCGGAGAACCATGTACCATCCTTGCTCTTTAACTTCACACCTTTTTTCAGGGTTCCGCCTGTCACTGCTGTGACGGTATCTTTTACGATCTCGACTGTGTCTCCTGCCTGTGCCGTATCCAGTGCATCTGCAAGAGGGGCGTATTTCACGCCGTTTATCACAGCCTCAGCATCCATCGGTGCTACCAGTACGTTGGTCTCACCTTTTTTAGTGTTATCCGGCTGTCCCGGGTCGGCTCCGTCAGCGTAGCCGCCGAATTCGACGAAGAAACCACTCGCTGTAATATCCGTATCTCCAGGCACATTTCCTTCTATTATATCATTCAATGTTTTTATATCTGTATTTCTTACCATTACACAGGATTCTTGACTTTGTACATCTGAAATTGTACCATTTAGCGCACTGTAAGCAACTGATGCATGATTGGGTTCTCCACTTCCCCATAACGATTCAATTTTCTCTCCTGTTTCTGGTCCTGCCGCCCAATAATAATCCTGATCATATTTTACAATCCCATTTGTTATCCTTCCAAATGGAGTATCATTGATACGCGAACCATCTTTCATAATTAACCTTGTGCCAGCTGTCCACGTTTGCCCCGTTTGTAATGTTAAAATATATGATAATTCATCATTAGTTGTAATTGTCGCTAAGTATCCTCTTTGACCGGCTAACTTATATGTTTTTGCTCTATTATACGCTGACGACCATGATACTTTCTCATTAACATGCAAATAATAATGATCATTGACTGACCACTGTGTCAGTTTCATTTGATCAGTATTTGACTCAAATCCTTCATGATCATTTGCATTTACTGATACATATACATTCATATCATTCACATAATCAAATGTCATAGTCTGGATTTTTTTCTCTATTTCCTGACTGGATTTTTTATCCATAAAGATCCATGTTGCTGATCTTCCATAATCATCCCTTACGGTTGCATCATTTAAAATATCATCTGGCAGCTTACCGTTTGACAACGTGATTGTCATCAGGCTTATGTCATCACTGCCTGTATCAATCTTTGCATTTGTATATTGGAATTTCTGATGTGTATCATCCGTCCACACCGGTGTTCCCAGATTTACGGTATAGTTCCCCTGCACATTTGCATAGGTCGCTATTCCTTCATTTACTGCATAAGATTCCACCGGTTCTTCCGCTGCGACTACTTTTACAGTCCTGCTGAAGTTTATCACTTCCTGTGTTGCATTTGCAGCTTTCGGAGTCTGCTCTTCTGTAATGTTTACAGTATCTGTGTCCGAGGAATCTTCTTTTACTGTGTCTGTATTTCCATCATTCTGATTTTCTGATTCTTGTGCCTCTCCGACACCTGTGGATGTTCCCTGCGTCTGCCCTGCATTTCCGCTATCTGTCGGGTCTTTTGCACTGTCCGCTTCATCCTCATCTGTCGGCTGATCTGGCTTGTCCTGATCAGCGGTATCTGTATCAGAATTCTGGTCATCCCCTTCCGGTGTCTGATCTGTATTTTCTATCGTTTCCGTGGTATCTACTGTTTCTGTGCCAGACACCGTCTCAGTGCTTTCTATGATATCCGCACTCTCTGTGTTCTCCACACTTTCAGTTTCACTTACACTGCTTTCCTTTTCCGTCAGTGCGTATGAGATCTCATAATCTCCTGCCACATTGACATCAAAGTTTCCTGTGTCAGTGACGGACAGGGTATATTTTTCACTGTCATACGTGATCCCTTCCGTCAGGTCATAGTCTGTCACGCCCTGTGTGAGCGTCAGTTCCGGTGCATCATAAGCTTTGCTCTGCTCTTTTGCACCTACGCCGTGGATTGATCCGATGAGCAGTGCGGCTGCCATCACAAATGTCAATGCACGGTTTGCTTTTGTCCTTCTCATAGGTTTCCTCCTTAATTTTTATTGCATAAAGAAAGCTCCACAACATAATGTAGATTATGTTGTGTGGAGGAATGGCTCTTTTGCCCGGTTACACCGGGATTTTGAACAGATTTATAAAATTTCTGGTTTTTAGCAGTTGTCTATGAATGTAGTATAGTTGAAATAACATGATTTTCAGCTGTGAAACCGTGAAATACTGAAAAATCAGGCGTTTACAGAAGTCTGGTCTTATTTTTGTGCAAAAATGGCAATAAATTCCTAGAGAAGTACTATGAAATTAGTGCTTCTTTTACAAAAGTGGGATTTTTTTGTCGAATTTTAGCATCAGACTATTGACGTTTCTCGGATTTTTTGATAAAAAAATAGTACTTGGAAGATATTGGTAATAATTACCATACTTTCATCCGAATGCATTCACAACATAATCTACATTATGTTGTGTCTTTTTATTTCTGTCGTTCAGACGACCAGATCCAGCCGCTCCAATTTTTTGACATGGTCTTCCTCTGTGGTCGCTAAGTAGATCCTTGTGGTATTGATGCTGCTGTGTCCGAGGATATCCGCAAGGTGGCTGATGTTTTTATGTATGCTGTAGTAGACGCGTGCAAAGAAATGGCGGAGGTTATGCGGAAATGCTTTCTCCAGTGCAACGCCTGCTTTTTCGGCGTTTTTTTTCATTTCCGTCCAGATGTTGCTGCGGTCTACCGGGTTTCCGTTTTTTGTGATGAAGACTGCGCCGCTCCTGATGTCGTTCTTTTTGCAGTAGTCGAGCAGTTTCATTCTCAGTTTGTGTACGAAAAAGATATCGCGGTGTTTTCCTTTGCAGAATATGCTGATCTTTCCGATTTTCACTGCTTCCACCGTGACCGATGCAAGTTCACTGATGCGCATGCCGGTGCTGCCGATGATCTCGATGATCATGGCAAGGCGGAGGTTGCCATTCTCTTTTGCCGTTGCGATGAGTTTTTCGTATTCGGTGCGCATCATCTCTTTTTCCTGCGCATAGATGTGGTTTGGCTGGGTCTTGAAGATCGTGACGAAACAGTCGTGCCAGCCTGTGTATCCGAAGAAGCCGTTTAAGGCGATGAGCATGCTGTTTGCGCTGGACGGCATGTATTTGGCTTCGAGATGTTTTTTGTAGCGGATCACGCATTCTTTGGTGATGTCTTTCTGTTCCTGCGTTTCCAGCCAGTTGGCGAAGGTGCGGATGTCGCGGATGTATTTGTCGATGGTATTCTGGGATTTTTCCTGTGTATAAATATGATCTTGATAGGATTGTATGGTATTTTTGTCGATTGTCCTCATGTTGTTTCCTCTCATGCTGTTCTGATTTTCTGCCCACGGATCCGGGGATACCGGGGTGATAGTTACAGTATACTGGGTGATTTTGATGAGGACAATCGGAATGGGGGAATTGGAAGAAATTGGCAGGAATGGCTCATCAGAATCCAAAACACTTCTCTCTAAGCTTCTTATTTGCCAGCACACTCAAATAACGTTTGACATTTATTCTGCCTTCATTACAGATAACATTTTTAGAAGCCGTACTCCATGATTCTACTGACTGAATAATTTTACCTGTCTCCCAGTTTTCATCAAGTATTTTCTCAAATAACTTTATCGCCGCAAAATAATGAATATCTTTATTGTTTTGCGCAAACTCATAAAACATATTTTGAAATGCATATATGTCTCTATACTCATGATTTGCCCTATCCAATAATTCCAGCAAACTTTTCAACATATCGTAATCTTCTATTTCGTCCCGGTTTATTTCCGTCTCAAATTTCTTCAATTCTACGGACCACCTGTTCAATGTCTCGATCATCCGTATTGATAACTGTACGGTATCTGTTCCATCCCACCAGTACATTAAATCATCATCGGAAAGATAATAGTCAGGTTTATCCTTAAGTTCCGCCGGTGTATTATAAAATGTAAAGCAGCCATTATTTTTCAAAAAATCTTTTGTTTTCAACTTTCCAATCTGTGTGTTTCTTATTTCTTCTCTCTTTTTCACGACCGACTCACCAACATAGTTTTTAGTAATTTCATCCACATAAAACTCTCCATGCACTTCATGCCATTCTGTCCAGAAATCAAAGCCTTGTATCTCTGCAAAAAGGTACACAAATACTCTGGCTGGTATTCTCAGTGTCATTTCCGCCAGTCTGCCATATTTTTGACAGGCAATCCCCTGTCTCTTATCATACGGAAGCTTCAACAATTCATATAAACGCTTTTTTCTGTCAAACCAGTATGTTTCAGAGAATTTCTGTAATTCTTTTTTTACACACATTATCTCATACGGATATGATCCGCTTCTGGCTTCATTCATCCCCATATCCCCTGTTCCATATACAATATAATAGATATCTGCCAGATCTCTGCCTCCCATTCCACCTCTTAATTCTTCTGGAATAATACCAAACACCGTTTTCGGATATGCCCTGTCATAATGATCCTGTTCTATTTCCGTAAAGTAATAACTCTCATAATATTTCCAGAGATTAAATCGTTTTTCGGCAGTAAAATCTTTGTCAAGAACATGATTGATCCATGCTATGCAGCGTACCGGATCTATAATATCCCCATTCCTGTCAACATACCCATAATCCATTCCATATAATTCATATAAAAGATAAGCTGCACACATGACTCTGTTAAATTCGTTGTTTCCTATTTTGCCACTTCTCAGGACTTGCGTCCTGGAATTGAATAACACACTTTCCCATAAGTCATCCTCAAAGTAATTAAAAGAAAAGCATGCTTTCCCTTCCTCATCGTACTCGACCGGACGGATCAGATGGATTTCCTTCCCATACATGTGTACATTTTCAAACTGCATCATTCCGCCCATCTGAAGAATTTTTATCATATTCTCATTAAATTCGTCTTTGAATTCGTCCGGAATTGTCATGTTTCCATTATAATCACAAAAAGTCCCCATATTATCCTCCATTAAAATCCCATAAATTCTTTTCTGTACTTCTTATTTCCAAGCAGACTCATATACGCGGAATAGCTGCTTTCTTTTTCCTCCGGATCTATCTCATACAAAATCCATTCCAACACCTGTGTTTTCGTAAATTCTCCAAACATCTCCATATCTTCCTCAAGTAGTTTCTGTAACAGATAAACCGCTTTTTTATAAGATGATACTTCTTTATTTCCGATGAACTCATCTACCATATCCTTATTCACATATCTGCATTCCCACTCCAAAGACATGATTGCTATCGCTTTCGCCAGCACAGCTTCCATATCAAAAGACTTCACATCATCATCTTTCAAACTTTTATACCTGTCACTCCATTCGGATATTTCCTCTTTTCTTTGGTCTGAAAGCAATATGGTTTCAGAATCCCAAAATCCCAGAAGTTCATCTTCATCATCACGAAGAATGCATTTATAAAGCAAATGCCTGTCTACCGGTATTCCTTTTATTTTTCCAATATTGTCTCTGTTTTTAAAGGTTAAAACCTTTCCTGTTAAGCTTTCTACCAGATCAACGTACCCCAGGATGTTAAATAGATTACCTTTATGCATCAGGTAACACGGACTGTCCGAATAGGACTCTAATATTATCATTATCATGTTCATGACCAGACCAAATTCATTTTCTCCGCGATCTTCCGTTACCAATTCACAAGTATGACAATTATAATAGTTTCCTCTTCTTATCCTTTTTTCAAATACAGAATAATCGAAATAAATGATTCCATTTTCATCCGGATATGTCTGTTCAACTGCATCGAACTCCCGACCATTGATCATTACAGTCGTAGTCTTTCTGATTCCTGTCTTATACAGTATCTGTATGATAAGCTCATTCATCTCCTGTTTCATGTTCTCATTGGCAATTTCAAACCTGCCTTCCAATGTGTAATCATTATCCACCATGTTGATTTTCTCCTTTGATATAGCATTTATTCATTGTCCCATTCCAAATAATCCCTTATATTACTTTCAGAATCTGCAAGCATTGAAAACAGATACTCCCCCATTCTCAAATCTAAACTAACTGCATCATTAACCAGCTGTTTCTGCCCTGACTTCTTAAACGGAAAAAACTCCGCTACTCCAGCCTTTCTATTTATCCCGACATAAATTCCAGAAGGATCAAGACAGCTGACAAAGTACGGTGAATGACTTGTAATGATAACTTTACAGCCAGCTGACAGCTCACGAATCGTCCTGATATACGTCCCGAACAAGCCAGAATATACAGAGTTGTCCGGCTCCTCGATCGCTATCAATGAAATATTACTGACACTGGCTGTAATAATTTTGGTCAATATCATAAAAACCCGCCTTGCACCATCTGATATCGTAGAAAAGTTTACCGGATTCACCAGCCCCTTTCTCTTAACAAATAATGCATAGACAGCAATCGTAAATTGAAACGGTGCATTCTCCCGAAGCTGGTGATCTTCTTCTACATTTAACTGAAAATCTTTTACAATAATCTCCTCAAATTCAGGAAATAACTGAATATAAGCCTCTTTTAATAATGCAAATTTATCTGGATACTGGCTTTTCAGCCTATATATAACTTGTGGCAGATTATCCTCATTTATCGACGCATTGTCGAAACCTTTCCGAATAACAGAATCTGACTGGCAGAAGCTCTTAGCCTCCAGATTGTTTCCCATATTTATTTTTATTCCATTAAGCTTTGTAATAATCAGGGCATAATATAATTCATCATAGGCTCTTAACTTGTTCACAACTAATTCTGTCTCCCCAACCTTAATTATTGATGAACATCTTCCCGTCTCCGAACTCTTATAGAATGCTGTATGAGCAGTTCTATTGATTAGCTGGGCATACTTTTGTCCTTTTTCATTAAGTTTGACTCTCAAAAATTCTGAAATTATTCCTGGCTCTTTGCCATCGGTATCTTTCCATTCAAACTCATAGCCATACTGCACCAAGTATTCCCTGCCACCAATATCTGCTGCTACCTCCATCTCATATTTATAATTTCTTCCAATCAAATTACAATTACCGGGAATCAGTTGGGAATTGGACATCATATCCTTTTTATCTTCTATCGATGCTTTCATAAAACTCAATCCAAAATCAATACCTGAAAGTACATTTGATTTTCCAAAATCATTTAATGCAACAAGTGTTGTAATATTATTAAAAGATATTCTTACATTTGCTAAGTTCTTAAATCCATCTATAAATACAGCTTGAATCTTCATATCGATGCAACCTTTCTTTATCATCTCACTTATATAGTATCGTTTATTTTATGATAATGCAATATTTTTTTGCTTTTCATTAATTTTATATGTATTATATTTATATTTCTTATTTATATACGTAATTTATTTTTGCATTTTTATTGCAGTAGTCAATGTGTTGCAAGGGGGTGGTGGAATGGTTTTTATGATGCGGAAAGAGCCAGCTCCTGACGGGCTGGCTCTGTGATGGGTGGTTTTTGGTTTTGGTTTGTTTTGGTCTTGGGCTATCTGGATTCGGACTGGAGTTCGGCGATGGCGGTGTTGTATTCGGATTCGGTGTAATCTTCCAGAATGACTTCCTTTGTTGCCCGAAAGCGGATGATCATGTTTTTGATGGCGGCAATGTTTGCCTGGCGTTGACCGATTTCTTTGCCGATTTCTTTGCCGGCTTCCTCGCCCTGCTGATATGCTTTTTCTGCGACTTCTTCTGAATATTTTCTCATTATTTCACACACTGCGTTTACACCTCCCTCTTCATGTTTCAGATAATGCACACGGTTGGTTAATTTTGGAAATTTGGCATTATCTATCTCTTTTTGCAGAAAACAGTCCATGTATTCTGAGATAGTTGTTCCGTCTTTTACTGCGGTATTGACGAATACACGCTCCAATCCGTCGTCTACTTTTTCCTGTGTTTCCCGGATCACGCTGTCCACGTGATAGATCACCCTGCCACATTTAAAGATATCGAACTCGGAAATATACACAACGATCAGATCGATCGTCTCCTCA
>OGKR01001675.1_pt1 | contig 14928 bp, 9 predicted proteins | sample 1572431 | NCBI WGS metagenome assembly OGKR01 (sample SAMEA2582079, study PRJEB24529) | metagenome | biome: Human gut stool | place: China | collected 2011 | reverse complement strand
GCATCCTTCTGCTCCCGGTTCAGGTTCCGGGGCGTTTCGATATAAACAGTCACATACTGGTCACCCCGGCCCCGGCCGTTGAGTTCAGGAATACCCTTGCCCTTCAACCGGAAGGTAGTGCCGGACTGAGTGCCCTCCGGCAGGTCATACTTCACCTTGCCGTCAATAGTGGGGATCTCCAGCTCCGCGCCCAGAACTGCCTGTGCGAAGGTAATGGGCGCCTCACAGAGGACGGAGGTACCCTCCCGGCGGAACAGCTCGTGGGGGCGGACCGTAATGGTGATGAGCAGATCACCGGACGGGCCGCCGTTCTTTCCGGCGTGGCCCTGCCCCCGGATGGAGATGGTCTGGCCATTGTCGATACCTGCGGGGATCTTGGCCTGAATGGTGCGGCGCTTGCGCTCTAAGCCGCTGCCCCGGCAAGCGGTACAGGGGGTCTTGATGATGCGGCCCTTGCCGCCGCAGTGGCCGCAGGGAGAGGTGGTGGCGAACACACCCATGGGCGTCTGCCGCCGCACCTGCACCGATTAAATGGGCAATCACCACATCGCGGACTAAACCTAACACACGGGACACTAATGTCATCCCACTCACGATAATGCCGGATTTTAAAAGTCGTTTACTCAAAATAGGGGTCTCTTCAAAAAAATTTGCCTTAATTGTATAGAATTTTTGTTTTTACGCTATATTCCAACGAAAAAAACTGATAAAATCCTGCCCACATCGTTTGTGTGAGCCAATAGAAAGCGCTTTTTTTAAATAACGATGCTTACTTTCGGTTGTGTCTCACCGAAATCAACACAAATTATTCATTGACAAAAGTATAAAAAATCGGCATATTCTACGCCCTTATTTTGTCATAATCATCTAACAGAAATTTTAGGAGTTTGACCTTGGCTAATATCAAGTCAGCAAAAAAACGCGCGGTTCAATCTGAAAAACGCCGCCAACACAACGCAAGCCAACGCTCTATGATGCGTACTTACATCAAAAAAGTATATGCTCAAGTAGCAGCAGGTGAAAAAGCAGCAGCTGAAGCAGCATTCGTTGAAATGCAAAAAGTTGTTGACCGTATGGCTTCTAAAGGCTTAATCCACGCTAACAAAGCAGCAAACCACAAAGCTAAATTAGCTGCTCAAATCAAAAAATTAGCGTAATTAAAGCATTAAAACAGCTTAAAAATAAAACCGCACTTTGGTGCGGTTTTTGTTTGCCGTAAACCGTCCTGCCACAAACGTCTGATAACAAGCTTGCATTCCCCCCCTTAACCTGTAAACTACCCCACAACTTAAAAATTAATCATAAAATAAACAATAAATGACCAAAAAATCTTTTAAAAAATCGGATCCGAATTATCAAAAAGAATTAGCAAAATATGGTAATCCGATCCCAAGCAGAGACTACATTCTGCAAATCATCCGTGAAAATAATGCCCCGATGAGTCGGGAAGAAATTCTGACCGCACTTTCAATTAAAAGTGATGAACAACAAGAAGCCATGCGCCGCCGATTGCGCGCCATGGAGAATGATGGACAATTAGTTTTCACTAAACGTAAACGCTATGCCTTGCCTGAAAAATTAGATTTATTCAAAGGCATGGTCATTGGCCATCGCGAAGGCTATGGCTTTTTACAAGTCGAAGGCAAAAAAGAGGATCTCTTTATTCCTAATCACCAAATGCAACGCGTAATGCATGGTGATTTTGTATTGGCGCAACCTGCAGGCTTGGATCGCCGAGGTCGTCGTGAAGTCCGTATTGTTCGTGTTCTTGAAAGTCGGAAAAAACAAATTGTCGGCCGTTTCTTCTTAGAAAATGGCTTTAGCTATGTGGTGCCTGATGACAGCCGTATCGGACGAGATATTTTAGTCCCTAATGAACACCGCAATGGGGCTAGAATGGGGCAAGTTGTCGTGGTTGAATTGCAAGAACGATCTGCCTCCTTCACTCAACCTGTTGGTATTATTACCGAAATTCTGGGTGACAATATGGCAAAAGGGATGGAAGTGGAGATTGCTCTTCGTAATCATGACATTCCTCACCAATTCCCAAGTGCGGTCGAAAAATACGTTAAAAAATTCACGGAAGAAGTGCCTGAAGAAGCAAAAAAAGGCCGTGTGGATTTACGCGATCTACCACTGGTTACAATTGATGGCGAAGATGCGCGCGATTTTGATGATGCCGTATATTGCGAAAAAAGCGGTAAAGGCTGGAAGCTTTGGGTGGCAATTGCCGATGTCAGCTATTATGTGCGTTTACGTTCTGCATTGGACACAGAAGCTTATAACCGAGGTAACTCCGTTTACTTCCCAAATCGTGTTGTGCCAATGCTGCCGGAGATTTTATCCAACGGATTGTGTTCACTGAATCCACAAGTTGATCGCTTGTGTATGGTGTGCGAAATGCAGATTTCCGCCAAAGGTAAACTCACGGACTATCGTTTTTATGAAGCGGTAATGAACTCTCATGCACGTTTAACCTATACGAAAGTCGCGGCGATTTTAGACGGCGATGATGAGCTCCGCACCCGTTATAAAGGGCTAGTGCCACATTTAGAAGAATTGCATCATCTCTATCAAGCATTGCTCAATGCCCGCAAACAACGTGGTGCGATTGATTTTGAAACCATTGAAACCAAATTTATTTTCAATGCTATGGGACGAATTGATCGCATTGAACCTGTTGTGCGAAATGATGCGCACAAAATCATTGAAGAATGCATGATTCTTGCGAATATTGCAGCAGCAAACTTTATGGAAAAACATAAAGAACCTGCACTCTATCGTATTCATGCCACACCGAGCGAAGAAAAACTGACGTCTTTCCGTGCATTCTTAAGTGAATGCGGTTTAAGCCTTGAAGGCGGCATGAAACCGACCACAAAAGATTATGCGAAATTGTTAGAGCAAGTGAAAGATCGTCCGGATCATGAGCTTATCCAAACCATGTTACTTCGCTCATTAAGCCAAGCGGTTTATCATGCGGATAATATCGGCCACTTTGGTTTGGCGTTAGAGGAATATGCACACTTCACTTCCCCGATTCGTCGTTATCCGGATTTAACCCTACATCGTGGAATTAAGTATTTGTTAGCGAAAGAAAAAGGTGCTAAACGTAAAACCACAGATACTGGCGGCTATCATTATTCTTTTGATGAAATGGATTTATTAGGCGATCACTGCTCAATGACAGAACGCCGTGCCGATGATGCCACTCGCGAAGTAGCAGATTGGCTGAAATGTGAATATATGCAAGATCACGTGGGTGCTGAATTTAGCGGAGTGATCTCATCTGTAACGGGCTTTGGCTTATTCGTGCGTTTAAATGATTTATTCATTGACGGCTTAGTCCATATTTCCACTTTAGATAACGACTACTATCAATTTGATGCAGCTAAACAACGTTTAATCGGTGAAAATAGTGGTATGATTTATCGACTTGGCGATAAAGTCAAAATTCGCGTAGTCGCCGTTCATTTGGAACAAAAAATGGTAGATTTCAGTTTAGTCGAAAGCGCACGAAAACCGCGTCGTGTGGGAAAAACGGCGAAACAAAAAGCGAAAAAAGTCTTTAAGGAACTACCACCTAAAGCGTCAAAGAAACGTAAAAGTGCGGTTAAAAATAAAGACGTTTCGAAGAAACCGACTAGAAAACGGAAAAAATAATAAATAAGAGAACCCTATGTCAGAAAATATCTATGGTATCCATGCTGTCAACAGCATTTTAGCAAATAGCCCTGAGCGTTTAATTGAAGTTTTTGTGCTGAAAGGCCGTGAAGATAAACGCCTACAACCCTTACTCAATGAGCTCTATGCTTTAGGCATTGCGGTGCAATTTGTAAACCGTCAAACATTAGATAAAAAATCCAATGGTGAAGTTCATCAAGGTGTGATTGCTCGTGTGCAAGAAGCGAAAGAGCTGAATGAACATAATCTGGATGAACTTCTCACGCGTAAACAAAATCCACTTTTATTGGTGCTTGATGGTGTGACTGATCCCCATAACCTGGGTGCCTGCTTACGTACTGCGGATGCTGCTGGTGTGAGTGCTGTTATTGTGCCAAAAGATAAATCCGCTCAACTCACTTCTATCGCACGTAAAGTGGCTTGCGGTGCGGCGGAGACTGTGCCATTAATTCGCGTAACCAATTTAGCGCGTACTTTGCGAGATCTACAACAAAATCATAATGTTTGGGTAGTCGGTACCGCTGGCGAAGCAACAGAAACCATTTATCAAAGTAAACTGACAGGTTCTCTTGCCTTAGTGATGGGGGCCGAAGGTGAAGGCATGCGCCGTCTTACTCGTGAGCATTGTGATCAACTCATTAGTATTCCAATGGCGGGCTCTGTTTCATCTCTGAATGTTTCCGTTGCGACGGGGGTATGTTTATTTGAAATTGTGAGACAACGTCTCACCGCCTAAAAACGCGTGAAAAAACGACCGCACTTGATATAAAAAATGCCGACAAATCATTGTCGGCATTTTTATTATTTTGAAATCGTTTTTCCAAATATCATAGAAAGCACTAAAGTACATAATGCGGGCACAAGCCATGCGAGCCCTTGTGAATAGAGCGGGAAATGAGTCATGATTTGATGTAAGCCTTCCGGCAACATATCCAAGTTTCTCAAACTATCAATTAAACTAAAACAAACCGTCACAAAAATAGTGGTGTAATAGCTCAATCGAATAGAAGGCAGTTTATTACGCACAAGCTGTAAAACCACTAACATGATCGCCATTGGGTAAATCAACAATAAAGCTGGAATCGTCACTCGGAGTAATTTTGTTAAGCCATATTGTGAAATAATTGTCGTCATGGCAGTGAAGAAGACAATCCAAAATGGATAAGAAAAACGCGTCGAAAACTTGGAGAAGTAATCACCACACGCACTGGTTACGCCCACTAATGTGGTTAGACTTGCTAAAGTAATAATACCCGCCATGATCCAGGTTCCCGCCGTGCCGAATAAACTGTTCACATAACGAGAGAAGATTTGTCCGCCATTTGTTGCGCCTTGTGCCACGGCATCAGAAGTCGCCCCTAAGTAAAATAAGGCGAAATACAAGCAACCTAATAAAATGACAGATACGAAACCCGCTGAAATGGTATATTGAACAATTTTTTGGGGATTCGTTACATTTTTTGCAGATAAAGCCCGTGCAACAATGCCGCCAAAGGCAATCGCTGCAAGGACATCCATCGTTTGATAACCACTAATTAACCCTGTGGTTAATGCTGAATTCTCAGCATACGCCTGAGATGGTGCAACAATATCAGAAAGCGGTGAAACAAAAACCGTGATCCCAACAACAAGTAATAATACCAACAATGCCGGTGTCATCACTTCACCCACCGTTGAAATAATTGTACTTGGGCGAATCATGAATCCCATCGCGATAATATTAAAGATCACAGAGAAAATAAGACGTGTCGTCGCACTATCTTCAACGAGACCCAATGGTAACCATGCCATTTCATAAGCAACATTGGTAATTCGAGGCATGGCAAAGGTTGAACCGATGACTAAATAAAGAATGGTTAAAAAGGCTACACCTGCCCACTTGGGTAAGTCCTTAGTCAGTTCTTCACCACGTCCTAATACTGACACAACAACCAATGTAATAAATGGCATGAGTACGCCTGTTATCACAAATCCTAGCGAAGCGGTTGCCCAATGATTACCTGCGGAGTAACCTTCCATTGGTGGAAAAATAATATTTCCTGCGCCTAAAAATAAAGCAAAAATCATCATACCTAATACGATGATGTCTTTTTTTGAAAACATAAGTATTCTCGAATAAATAAACTCTAAGGATTTTACAATCAAATTGTTTTTTATTCCAAAAATGAAAATAAATTTTGTGAAATAGATCACGAAATCTATCACATTCCGATTAAATCTCACATTATCCATCGCCTCTTTCCCCAAAATCAGTAAATTTGTGATAGTATCCACGCTTTATTATTAATTTTTTAGGAGAAAATGAATGAATAAACTGAGTTTGATTCAAAAAATTCAGCGTTTTTTCAAATTAGAATCAGCTGGCGGAATTTTATTACTTTTTTCAGCGGTAGTTGCAATGCTATTAGCCAATTCACCGCTCAATCAAAATTATAACGATTTTTTAAACTTACCGGTCAGCATTCAAGTAGGGACTTTTTCTATCGATAAAACCTTAATTCACTGGATCAACGATGGTTTTATGGCGGTATTCTTTGTTTTAGTGGGAATGGAAGTCAAAAGAGAATTATTCGAGGGCTCCCTTTCAAGCTATCAACAAGCGGTTTTCCCTGCTATTGCTGCTGTTGGCGGAATGGTTATTCCTGCCTTGGTTTATATTTTTATAGCACAACAAGATCCTACTTTAGCTGATGGCTGGGCAATCCCAATGGCGACAGACATTGCCTTTGCACTGGGCATTATGGCGTTATTAAGTAAACAAGTGCCACTCCCACTAAAAATCTTTTTACTTGCTTTAGCCATCATTGATGACTTAGGCGCCATTGTCGTTATTGCACTGTTTTTCTCACACGGATTAAGTGTACAAGCACTCATCTTTGCTGCCATTGCAATTGCTGTACTTATCGCATTAAATCGCTTTAAAGTGACCACACTTTGTGCCTATATGGTGGTGGGAACAATCTTATGGGCTTCGGTATTAAAATCTGGCGTGCACGCTACTCTTGCAGGCGTTATCATCGGATTTTGTATTCCATTAAAAGGCAAAAATGGCGAAACACCATTACATGACTTTGAACATATTCTTGCGCCTTGGTCATCCTTTGTTATCTTGCCATTATTCGCTTTTTCCAACGCTGGAGTAAGTTTTGACGGTATCGACTCAAGCATGCTTTCATCGCCATTATTATTTGCGATTTCTTTAGGCTTAATTATCGGAAAACCACTTGGTGTATTTGGTTTCAGCTACCTTTCCGTTAAACTGGGCATTGCAAAGCTTCCACAAGGTCTCAACTTCAAACAAATTTTTGCCGTAGCGATTTTATGTGGAATCGGTTTCACCATGTCGATGTTCTTAGCCAGCCTGGCCTTCAATGCAGATGCCGGTGAAAGCATTAACGCCCTTTCTCGATTAGGGATCTTATTAGGTTCTACGGTTTCTGCGATTGTGGGGTATATAGTGTTAAAAGCGACTACCGCGAAAAATAAAGGGTAACCAAAACGATGGAAAAACTAACCTGTTATGTGGTTTATGCTTCTGAGAAAATAGAGAGTCTAAGTCATTTTTTACAATGCATCTCTGACTCTCATGTTGTTCCTATTCCTGCAGTAACTAAAGAACAGGTTAGCTTACTCGGTAATTCTTCAGCCTTATTTAATTTAAAGAAAGCTGAAGAAATACTTGATCGCACGCCTAATAACAAAGAAATCGCCCATACGCTATCTCATATTCAGTGCTGGAAAGCGATTGCTGAAAATGAACAGTTACAAGATGATGATTTTGCTTTAATTGCTGAAAGTGAAATTCAACCTGTTGAAAACTTCATCCAACATGCTACTCATTATGCTAATAAATATTCCTCTTACGGCATTATCAAATTGCAACATGATGGTGATGCTCGTTCTGGTGAACGCTTATTTCAAGCAGGTGATGAACCCGATGCGCTAATATATGGTGATACAAACCAATACAACTATGGTGGTTCGCTTTATCTCATCCGCAAAGATATCGCAAAAAAATTAACCGCACTTTTAAGCGAAACGAAACCCTACTGGCTTGCTGATCAATTCACGGCTTTCCATGAACCTCAAAATATTGCTCAAGCACGTTATCTATTAGGAGAAAATCCAAGCCAAAAACAACAAGATAAAGTTAAAAATCCACTATTTAGTATCATTGTGCCAATCTATAATGTTGAACGTTACCTCGAGCAATGTATTGAATCTGTCTTAGCACAAGATTATCAGAATTATGAACTTATTTTAGTTGATGATGGATCGCCTGATAATTCTCTCGATATCTGCACTAAATATGCAAAACAATATTCTAATATCGTTTTTATCCATAAAATTAACGGTGGATTATCTGATGCAAGAAATGCAGGCATTAAACTTGCTCGCGGCGAGTATTTAATGTTTTTAGATAGTGATGATTATTGGGAAGGGACAACTATTCTTTCTGATTTACAAAAGATAATTACTGAAAATAATCCCGATATTATCTTTAATTATATGAGCAGCGTTTATCCCGACAAAATTGTGAACCATTACATCAACCGAGATAAGCTAATAGGCTCTTTTAAAGAAGACTTTCAAGGCCTTTATCAAGATGGAATTTATCTTGGGTTTGCCGTTACAAAAATAATGAAAAGAGAATTAATTTTAAAAAATCATCTTTTATTCATAAAAGGCCGACATTTTGAAGATATTCCTTGGAGCTTCTCACTGGTTAAACATATTAAAAATTATGCCATATATCAAAATTGCTTTTATATGTATAGAAGAGAAAGAAAAGGTGCAATTAGTTCAGTTATAACTGCCCAAAACCAAATAAGCCTATTTCAAAATCTGTCTAATGTTATAACTGAAATCACAGATATGAAACTTGGCAATGAATTAGAATTATTACCTGGATTAAAAAAATATGTCGATGATATATATCGATATGTAATGACGTGCTATGACTTACTTTCAAATGAAGAAAAAACAATGTTTTATGAAGATATAGAAAACATAAATAAAGAATGGGTTAAAATAAATACACTATAATTTAAAAAGATAAAATAAAAGTGCCCTTTAAAAGGGCATTTACAAATTTTATTCAGAAAACAACCGCTTGATCTCTTTCTCATACAAATAAATATTCACTGGGTTAGTTGGTAATTGAGAATCCAAATATTCATTTGCTCTTTTCACATACTCCTCATGATGCTTATCATGGTTATCAATCACATCAAGCAACACTTTCGCGCCTTCAAATGCATCGAATTGATCGTAATAATACCCTACACCTTTCGGAATCAGTTTTGAATTATGAATAAATGGATAACCGCCATACAACGCATCATTGTAAGCATAATTCAAGCCATTTTCCCACTGATGACTTAGCACTATATCCACATAGCGAGTAAGAAAATCAGGCATTTGATAACGTCCCTCCACCGTCATCACCCCGTTTTTAACAAGATTAGTTCGACCTATGAAATTGAAAAAGGTTGGATTATCTTTTTTATCGTAGGTATTACACATATAGACGTTTTTAATTTTCTCAGGCGCTTCACGATAGGCTTGCTCAGCAATCAACACTGGCGTAAAGCAGGTTTTAACTACGTTAATATTCGCTTCAAAAGAGGCTATACGTTTAGCTTTTTTCTCTGCATCTGGTTTATAACCAAAAGTAAGATTATGCTTCTCTTTAATTCGCTTAATTACCTGATCACAGAATACCGGCGACCAAATTGCAGGCACCACATAAGCAGGACAACGATACATAATGGAAAAATAAGATTTACAAGTATTCTCATGCTGCGGAATCATCCATACAGAATCAAATAACGTACCGTTAAACACTCTTCCCGCTTTCTTATCAAAAAGGAAATTTTCCATATCCATAATAAAGTCATTACCCATTTTATAGCCAACAACCTTACCACCATGTTGGTGCATTCGAGTAACTTGATGTGGTTCAATCACCAATGTTCCCTCAATCAATACGTCTAATTGATCAATTACATCCTCAATATAAGCGTATTTCAAATTTAATCCATCAAGCATAAATCCTTCTGGAGGTGTAGTGCGCTTCTCAGGCCCCCAAGAAACCAGAATAACATCTTCTACAATTGATGAATGTTGAAATAAATGAAAAAGATGAATCACATTTTGATTCGCACCATTTGCCCAAATATCTGTGACTTTTGCTTCTAAATTAAAGGTGATCCCAATTTTATATTTACGCATAATTCTCTTCCTTTTTATTATTTAAATCATCTGAAAGTGCGGTCAAAAATAAACGTATTTTCAAATGATTTAAATAATAAAAATCACTCGGATATTCCTACCCGAGTGATTTATCTAGCTTAGTTGATTATTACCATTGGTAACCTACACCTGCACCAACATTGTAATCACCTTGTGTAGTTGCTGCACCACTCACTTTGAAGATAACTTTATTGTTATCACTCGCACGTGAGTAACCTACTGCAACGGCACTTTCACCTTTGTAGTTACCTACACCAAGGCCAACCATTGAACCACCTGGTTTAGTCACTTGTGGAATATTCGCTGCAGCAGTTGCTCCTGCGATACCACCACGAAGTTTCTTATCAGTTTTCTTCATTTCGCTACGAACTGCACCAATAGAACGATCAACATATTGTTTGTTTGCTGCATCCGTACCACGAACTGGATCTGCCACATTGGTGATTCGACGTTCATTACCAACTGAACCCACTGAAACAGTATTGGCTTCATTTGCTACAGAACCTTGACCTAGAGCTACTGAGTTAGCTGCAGTTGCTTTCGCTCCTTGACCCACAGCGGTTGAGTTTTTACCTGAAGCTTGTGAGTTATTGCCTAATGCAGTGCCATTTTCACCACTTGCATTTGATCCATAACCAACCGCAGTTGAATCTTTACCTTTCGCTTTCGCACTGTCACGTTTGCTGGTGTTATCCGCTGCAAATGCTGTTTTACCATCTTTACTGATCAAGCCTGAATCTTCAATACGTTTCGCTGTGCTTTCAGCCGCTGTTGCTGAAGATTCAGCTGCTGATGCTGAAGAACTTGCTGCGGTTGCAGAAGAATCTGCCGCTGAAGCTGAAGAACTTGCTGCTGTCGCTGAGCTGTCCGCTGCTGAAGCTGAAGAGCTCGCTGCTGTCGCAGAAGAATCTGCTGCTGAAGCTGAAGAGCTTGCTGCAGTCGCTGAGCTATCTGCTGCTGAAGCTGATGAGCTTGCTGCAGTCGCTGAAGAATCTGCTGCTGAAGCTGATGAACTTGCTGCAGTTGCAGAAGAATCTGCCGCTGAAGCGGATGAGCTTGCTGCGGTTGCTGAGCTATCTGCCGCTGAAGCTGAAGAACTTGCTGCAGTTGCAGAAGAATCTGCCGCTGAAGCTGATGAGCTTGCTGCGGTTGCTGAAGAATCTGCCGCTGAAGCTGATGAGCTTGCTGCGGTTGCAGAGCTATCTGCTGCTGAAGCTGAAGAGCTTGCTGCAGTTGCAGAAGAATCTGCCGCTGAAGCTGATGAGCTTGCTGCAGTTGCTGAGCTGTCTGCCGCTGAAGCTGATGAACTTGCTGCAGTTGCAGAGCTATTTGCTGATGAAGCGGCACTTACAGCTGCTGAAGCTGCACTTTCAATTTTACTTAAGTTGCTGGTAACCACTTCCGCCGCTGATGTTGCTGTTGAAGCTGCTGCTGAAGCTAAAGACACTGCACTACTTGCACTTGAAGCCGCTGTCTTAGCGGTTTCATTTGTCTGATCTAGCTGTGAAGTTACTGCATAAAGTTGTGAACCATTGATCGCTTCGGTTGAAGTCGCGGAAATATTACCTGCTGCAACATTGATCAATTTACGCTCATCACCTGCCGCACCGACGCTTACGAAGCTACCAGCACCTGCAACCGTTCCTTTGAAGCCACTATAGGTTAAATTACCCACAGTTGCAGAAGTTACGTTTGCAATTGTGTGAGAGCCAGTTGTAGTTGAATGATTGCCTAATACCACTGCTTCATCTAAACCAGCAGCGATATTTAAGTTATTACCCAATACGGTTGTACCGTTTGATGCAATAGTATTACCGTGTCCAATAATCGTGTTATTTTTAACGCCATCTTTTACGTTATTTGCAACACCTACAGCAATGGTATTTTGAGTATTATTACCAACAAGGTTATATACCCCTAATGCGGTGCCATTATTCACATTTTCGCCAACCCATGTACGCGCACCAACTGATGTACCATTTGTTGTGCTGTTATCCACACCTGCGTAATGACCTAATGCTGTACCATCATTTGTATTTGGACGAACATAACTTCTTGAACCTACAACGGTTGCATTCACAGAATCTTTACCCGCTGCAGAGAATTGTCCCACTACAGTCGCATTCACTGAATTTGCTTCTGCCACAGAATTAGCACCTAACACGGTTGCATTTACCGTACCTGCGCGAGCTGCACTATTAGAACCCACTACCACTGCATTTTCAGATGCTGCTGAAGCACCGTTACCCATTGCAATTGCACTATATGCTGTTCCGGTAGTTGTGGCTCCCATACCTGCTGTAATAGAAAATATACCTTGTGCACCAGCAGATGAACGAACTGAGCCGCCATTAGTTCTTAAACTATCCTCTGAAGGAAGTCTATCTATATCCTCTGTTCCATCATTTACATGGAAATAAATATTAGCGGCTTGATTAGCTAACTCCAATGCATTGTTTGCGGTATTTGTTGCAGTTGTTGCAGTCATGCTTGCAGTTGTTGCAATATTCTGACTGAGATCTGCAATACTTTTTGCCGCTGTTGCTGTAGTCTGAGCATTATCTGCAGCCGTTTTTGCAGCTGTTGCCGTACTTGCTGTTGAATTTACGACTGTAATCACGTTGTAAAGCTGTGAACCATTAATCGCATCAGTAGAATCTGCGCTAATTAAGCCTGCTGAAACATATTGAACCTGTCTAGCTGCAGTGCTGTTACCTACTGCTAAAACAGCTGTTCCGCTTGATTTACCATTATTACCAACTTCAGTTCCATTAATTGTAATTGAAGTTAATGCATTGCGACTTCCCGTAACCGAACCAGCACCTAACGCAACATCATTATCACCTGTTGCATTTGCATTTGTTCCAACTGCTAATGCATTATTTCCATTTGCTACTGAATCTAAACCAGTTGCAATAGCACCATTTCCACTAGCATTAGCATTTGCACCCGTTGCAATATTTCCAGTTCCAGCCGAAGTTACATTCGTACCAATCGCGATAGAACCAACTCCACTTGCAGTTGTGGTATTAGGACCAGCAGAAATAGCAATTGTACTTTGATTGGAGGCCATTGCATTAGCACCTAAAGCGGTTGCAGAACTACCTGTCGCATTAGCATTATGCCCCACAGCCGTAGCACTAACAGTAGCAGCTCTAGAATCAGCTCCCATAGCGATCGCATAATCTGATATTGCTTTAGCATCTGAACCAACAGCTACCGATTTAGTCCCTGTTGCCTTTGTGGCAATACCGTAGGCAGAGCTATTTGAACCTGTTCCTTCAGAAAAACGTCCAATAGCCACTCCACCGTTATTTGCCTTAGATGTATGTCCAATAGCAATAGCACCAGTACCATCAGCCGTACCACCACCTGCTGCAACTAAAAAGTTACCTGTATGACCATTAAATTGAGTCATAGTAGAAGTGATCGCACTAGCCTGTCCTGCAACACCTAATGTTGCCAATGCAACAGCACTTAATTTAAATAATTTACTGACTCGACCTACAACTGTCGGCACTGGAACATCAGAAGATGATTTTACTTGCCCTTTTGCTAATTCGGACGTCACCACCAACGACTGAGTAGTACGATTCCAAATCACTTTAAAAATCTTATTCATAAAAAAATAAAACTCCTTTGCATAAATTTAACTATTATAAAACGATGATCCTGCCTCAAAACGCCCAAGCAAAAACCAACCCCCATTATCTAACACACGCTTAATAAAAGCTAGGCATTTTCAATATAATTTTTGTAAAAGTATGTAAATAAATTATCTTAAAAAAAACAAACACATATTTATTTTATTTTTATACTCAGAAACTATAACAAAATCCCACTCTCTGCCTTGATAAAATTCATTACAAACAGGCTCTGATAGGTATGAATATGATATTCACCAGTTAGAATGAATTGAGTAAATTAATCCGACGTTGACTGATTACTACTGAACTATGTACTTTATTACGCTAAAGTGCGGTCATCCTTGAAATAATTTTAATTCACGTTCATAATGAACGAACATTCATATTTTATAGACTGAAGCCTTTTTACTTCAGCATTTTCTCATAAGGCTGGCATTATGTCCGATCAACAAACAGATACACAAACGTCCTCAAATGATAAATCTCAACAACGTAAAAAAGGGCTTTCCATTTTTATTCTGTTGCTTCTTTTGATTGCAATCGGTTCTGCGGCTTATTGGTTTTTCTTTATTAAAGACTTTGAAGAAACGGAAGATGCCTATGTGAGCGGAAATCAGGTGATGGTCTCAGCACAGGTGGCGGGAAATATTGCGAAAATTAATGTCGATAATATGGATCCCGTACAAGCGGGCGATGTGTTATTAGAACTGGATGACACCAACGCCAAATTGAGTTTTGAGCAAGCAAAAAGCAATTTAGCCAATGCAGTTCGCCAAGTTTCTCAACTGAATTACACCGTAAAACAATTGAAATCTGCCGTTCGTGCGAATGAAATTACCCTTGCTCAAGCACAAGGAAACTTGAACCGTCGTATGCAATTAGTCAAAGATGGGGCAATCGATAAAGAATCTTTCCAACATGCTAAAGAGGCCGTTGAACTGGCAAAAGCGAACTTAACCACCTCACAAAATCAGCTCGGCGCAAATCAAGCCTTATTGTTAGACGGGCCTTTAAGTGAGCAACCGCAAATTCAAAGCGCAATCAGTAATTTAAAACAAGCTTGGCTAAATTTAGAACGCACAAAAATCCGCAGTCCAATTAAAGGTTATGTGGCTCGCCGCAATGCTCAAGTGGGTCAAGCGGTGTCTGTTGGTGGCGCATTAATGGCAGTGGTCACGACCGATCAAATGTGGTTAGATGCCAACTTTAAAGAAACACAATTAACCCATATGCGAATTGGTCAGCCGGCTGAAATTCATTTCGACCTTTATGGCAAAGATAAAACCTTTAATGGAAAAGTCGTAGGAATTGAAATGGGTACGGGCAGTGCATTCTCATTATT
>OGKR01001674.1_pt1 | contig 14938 bp, 10 predicted proteins | sample 1572431 | NCBI WGS metagenome assembly OGKR01 (sample SAMEA2582079, study PRJEB24529) | metagenome | biome: Human gut stool | place: China | collected 2011 | reverse complement strand
AAAGATAGGGATTTATCTCATAAATAAGACAGGGAGGGTATTAATTTATCTTATTCCTGAACTTCTTCATCGATTTCCGGTGCCACCATACGGTCATATTCTTCCCGCTCCTGCTCCCGGTCCGCTTTCTTCATTTCTTTGGTCAGCATCTCTTCGGGCATATACAGATTAAAAGGAATACGCATGCATTTCATTTTTTTCACTTCCCGGCTAAATTCAGGACAAGCCACGAAATAGACACGTGATACGGACACCTTTCCCGGAGTTACCTGTTCGGGGCGTTCAAATCCCGGACTAGTCAGTGACGTATGGAATGTGCCAAGTCCTTCGATAGTAACCGGCTGTCCGATAGACAACAGACTACGGATAGCATCAACCATTTCCGTCAATATACCATCTATCTGCCCGCGATGAAATCCACTCCGTTTTTCCATGTACTCGGCAAATTCTCTATTCCGAATCGGATCTATCAGTTTTTTGGGTACACCATACCATAATTCTTTTCTTTCTCCCGATGTTAAATCGGCTTTTTTTCTCACTACATAAGGCACTGCCATCGTCTATACTCCTTTCTTTTTTCGTTTATACTCGCGTTCTATCTGACACCCGGGTGTCAACACCATTGAGACCCGGGTGTCAAGCATACCAACACCCGGGTGTCAGTGCTCATGAGACCCGGGTGTCAGATAAGTGTTGGCTGCAACAAAATTAAGTCTTTATTGCGAGAGAACAAAAGAATTCTTCTATATTTGTGCATCCCTACATATACGAGCTGTTAAGACAATATTAAAAGTCGACGCATTTCGTCTAAAATCAGACGTTTTTTGACGCATATAAACAAGTGAAATCGTTCTATCTTTGCATTGTAAGATGAAAAACGAACAAATATGCTAAAAATACTACTAATCTCAGATTTCACAAGTGAATACAGCCGCCTTCTGCTAAAAGGATTTTTTAGATATTCAATGAAAATGGATAGCTGGAGTTTCTATCGGATACCATTAGATTGCGACGATCACTATGAAGACAAAGTGATTGAGATTGCCCAACGATGGGGAGCAGATGCCATTATGGGGCAATTATCAGATGTAGATGTTGAACGCCTTCGCAGTATTGGAATACCTATTGTATTACAAAATTATACCAATCGCGTAAATGGAATATCCAATATTACAGGAGATTATTATGGAACAGGGGAAATTGCTGCCAATTTCTTCCTCAAAAAGGGATATACAAACTTTGCTTTCTATGGCACAGACACTACAATATGGTCACGTGAACGTGAAGATGGTTATCGCTCACGATTAGCCGAAATAGGAAAAAATGTATATGTATATAATGAGCATTCAAATATCCGGTACAACTCGACATCTAATATTCATGATCTGGAAAAATGGTTGGCTAATTTACCCAAACCTATTGCTCTTTTTGCATGTGATGATTCATTCGCCTTACGTATCACCGAAGTATGTGGAGTATGTAATATCAGAATTCCCTCTGACATTTCAGTACTAGGAGTAGATAATGATGAGATTTTATGCAATATGTCCAATCCACCCCTATCGTCAATTGTACTTGATACAGAAAACGGAGGATTTCGTGCAGCGCAATTATTACATCAGATTGTAGAAAAAAAAGAATTACCACAATTCAATATTGAAATAACCCCCATACGCATAGAGCGTAGAAGTTCTACTGAAGGATATCTAATAAAAGATGAACTTGTCAGCAAAGCAATTCAATTAATTGAGAATGGCAATTTACAATTGACAATTATAGAGATTCTTAATACTTTATGCGTCTCGCGCAGAGTATTGGAAAAACATTTCCGCAAAGAAATAGGAATGTCTATTTATCAATACATGCTGGATTATAGAGCCAATTGTTTCAGTGAGCAGCTACTTATATCTGATTTACCAATAATGGACATTGCGATTAACTTGGGATATGATGACTATACGCTTCTCTCAAAAACCTTTAAACGAATCTATAATATGACTCCGACACAATATCGGAATTATTACAAATACGGAAAAATCAACAATGGTATTAATCTTAAAAATGAAAAACAGTAATCAACATGAATCCGCTTCACGATTTATTCATAAAAGCGATTTCTAAAAGAAGTCTCTTTTTGTTGGCTGTGTGCATATGTTTTGAATTATCAATATTCGCACAGGGAAACATGATCATCACCGGACAGGTGATAGACGTAAATAAAGAGCCTATTATAGGAGCTACGGTACAGGATGAAAACAACAAAAATGGTGTAATTACCGATATGGATGGTAAGTTCAGCATCAAAGTATCTTCCAGAAATGCTACTTTGAATGTCTCTTATATTGGAATGAAATCACAGAATGTAAAGACAAATGGTCGCAAACAGTTGACAATAGTACTTGAAGAAGAATCCGTAGCTATTGACGAAGTAGTGGTGACGGCACTCGGTATCAAACGAGAATCGAAAGCATTAGGATATGCTGTCACAGAAGTAAAGAGTGACAATCTGACTGCCGGACGTGAAAACAACCTAATGTCCGCTCTTTCTGGAAAAGTTCCGGGAGTAGACATTTCCACCACGGGTGGTGGTGTAGGCGAGTCGACCCGTGTCACCATTCGTGGAAATTCACAACTTTCGGGAAGCAATGCGCCGCTTTACGTTATTGATGGTGTACCGATGGACAACACTCAATTAGGTAGTGCTAACGAAAATGGTGGAATTGATTACGGAGATGGAATATCTTCTTTATCACCAGACAACATCGAATCTATTTCAGTATTAAAAGGTGCATCAGCTGCTGCCCTTTATGGTTCACGTGCTTCCAATGGTGTGATACTAATCACGACCAAATCCGGACAAAAGAAGCAAGGTCTCGGTATCGAATTTTCATCTAACATTAGCATGGTAAAACTACTTTCAGGTTTCGACGACTATCAGCGAGTCTATGGACAAGGTCGCAACGGTATGCCTCCACTGAATGAGATGGATGCCAAAGGAACGACTATGTCGGCATGGGGTGGGCGATTGGATGCTAACTTACCAGTACTGACATTTGACGGTTCATACAGACCTTATGGAAATGTAGAGAACAATATCCTTTCTTTCTTCCGGACAGGCTTTGCCACAACTAACAGCGTTGCCTTGAGTAGCGGAACAGAGACTTCAACGTTTCGTGTATCCGTATCGGATATGAGAAATAATGATATTGTCCCCTCTTCCAAAATGAACCGTACTTCATTCACCGTACGAGGCAGTACGCAACTAGGAAAAAAGATGGGCATTGAGGCACGTGTAGATTACACCATCGAAAATGTGAACAACCGTCCGGGACTATCGGACGACCCCAGCAATATTGGTAACTCCATCATCGGCCTGGCTCCCAACCTAGACCAACGTTGGTTAGGTGACAGTTTCAAAGACGAACATGGGCGCTATATTGACTGGAATGGAAATAACATTTACCGTACCAATCCTTACTGGGTCATCAATGAGATGAGAAATAAGACCAAACGAAACCGTATCATTGCGTTCATCAATTACCATTATGACATATTACCCTATTTAAGATTCCAGTTCAAAGTCGGGACCGATTCCTACAATTTTCAGGCAACTGAATTCAGTTCAAAATATACCCCGACAGCACCAGGTGGAGAAATGACCATTACCCAAAGAAACGTACGTGAAGATAATTATGAGGCCATGCTACGTTTCAATAAAAGCTTCCTGAAGGATCGTCTTGATATCACAGCTTTCATTGCCGGCAATATCCGTCGCAACGAATCAGACAAACTGATAAATAAAGGCGAGAATGAAGTTGTAGATGGCCTGGTGTCTATCACTAATTATTCCAATCCTTATTCTCCACAACATGCATTAATAAAAAAGCAGGTTAACTCTATCTACGGTGCCCTTAATATCGGATGGGATGATTACGCTTATATAGATTTCACACTACGCAATGATGTTTCATCCACTCTCTCCAAAGCCAACCGTTCATATATATATCCTTCGGCATCAGGTAGTTTTATTTTCTCCAAATTCCTCAATATTGAAAACAGCATTCTATCATTTGGAAAAGTGAGAGCTTCATGGGCTAAAGTAGGTGGCGATACCGATCCCTATCAGTTAAATCTCTCCTACGGGTTATCCAATGTAATATTCCAAGGAACCTCTCTCGGTGTCATTAACGCTTCTAAAGTACCCTATCGCGACTTAAAACCAACATCTACTTACTCATATGAGTTCGGTACAGATTTACGTTTTTTCAAAGGACGCCTGTCACTGGATCTCGGGTACTACTTCCAAACAACAAAAAACCAGATTCTGGGTCTTCCCGTCTCTGTCAGCACAGGTTACTCAAAAGCCATGATCAATGCCGGAGAAATCCAAAACAAAGGTATTGAAATGGCACTATCATTCGTTCCTGTACAAACCAAAAACTTTGAATGGGAGTCTACCATCAATCTAGCAAAGAATAAAAACAATGTAAAATCGCTGCACAAGGAAGTAAAAGACTACCAACTGGCAGCTGCACGCTGGGGCAATGCCTTTATTTATGCCAGTGAAGGACAACCTTATGGAGTCATCGTAGGTCCGGGATTCAAACGAGACCCTGATGGTAATGTTATTTTCAAGAATGGTTTGCCAACCTATGATTCGGATATCAAAGTGCTAGGGAACGGTACTTACGATTTTACCTTGGGGGTACAACAATCCTTCCATTATAAGGGACTCAGTCTCTCCGTACTGTTTGACATGAAATGGGGAGCCGATCTCTACTCAATGAGTGCACGCCAATCACACGCCAACGGTACATCCAAGGAAACACTAAGAGGACGTGCCGAATGGTACGAATCAGAAGAACAGCGGAAAGCCAATAATGTCAGTGAGGCAAACTGGACAGCAACAGGTGGTTTTGTTGGAGAAGGTGTTATGAATATCGGTACGAATGATAATCCAGTATATGTTCCTAACACAGTGGCCATCAATCCTCAAACTTATTGGACAAACGTGACAAGCAACACAGCGGAACCATTCATCTACGACGCTTCTTTTATTAAACTAAGAGAAATGAATATTTCCTATCAGTTTCCTATTAAATGGTTCAGTAAAACACCTATCCGCTCATTATCTTTATCGTTATACGGACGCAATCTTTTCACTTTCTACAAAAATGTGAAAAATATAGATCCAGAATCAAATTATAGCAATGGCAACGGACAAGGTCTTGAATATGGCTCATTACCCTCAAGAAGAAGTTTCGGTTTCGGATTAAATCTCAAATTTTAAAAACTGAAGAATTATGAATACAAAAAGAATATATAGCTTGTGTTTTCTGCTACTTATCACATTAGCAGGATGTATCGATTTTGATGAACTGAACACTGATCCGGATAATCCTACTGATCTGGATCCCGACTTATTAATCCCCACCATCCAATTCTATCCGGGAGCAGAATGGCAAGAACAACAACGTTATTTCATCTACCCGGGAGGTTTTATGAATCAATGGACAGGGGCATATGCTATCGTAGAATATGGTGGATGCGGGCAGCAGCACAACAACTATCAGGAACGCCTCTGGACAACATATTATCCCGAAGGAATCAATTATGCTACTGACGTAATACAACGTACAAGAAACACTCCTGATAAGATAAACCTTTACTCTATGGCACGTATCCTAAGAGTACAACTAGCCTTACGTCTCACAGACTATTACGGTGATATTCCTTATTCTGAAGCAGGACTAGGGTATTATGACAACAACTTGAAGCCCCAATATGACACTCAGGAATCCATCTACCATGACTTCCTAAAAGAATTAAAAGAAGCGGGTGCTGCGTTCGATGCCTCCTACCCCTCTTCACAATATGATCTATTCTATAATGGAGACCTGGACAAATGGAGAAAATATGCTAACTCATTGCGATTGCGTATAGCAATGCGTCTAGTTAAAGTGGAGCCAGAGACAGCCCGTCAGGAAGCAGAAGATGCTGTACATTGCGGAGTCTTTACATCTAATGAGGATATTTGCCTCATCAAATATGAAAATGTACAAAACAGCTCCTTCGGAAAAGGTAAAGGAAATGGTATAGCCAACTATTTATATGGCAATGTTACCGCTAATGGTAGTGAAATATGGCTGACCACCGAACTAATAAAACTATTGGAAGATTCCGAAGATCCTCGCCTACTACTCTATAGCGGTGTATTCTTGAATGATGATGCACGAACAGAAGTAACTAGCCTAGTGCGTGCTAAACGTTCCTCTTATGCAGCCATGGCTACTCCGGCACAACGCTACAATTACAGTGCTAATCCAGACTATCCGAATGACAACGGTGCTGTCAAAATCACAGTTGGTGGCAAGGAACAAGAGCTCGCACTGAAAAATGCCCGTCTACGTCCTTCCAAATATCTCACAGCTTTTGATTCACCTTATATATACATCAGTTATGCCGAGGTTGAATTTCTTATTGCTGAAGCAGCTGCCCGGAAATGGGACGTGAATGGCGACGCCCAAAGCCACTATAATAAAGCTATTGCCGCCGCCATAAAACAGTGGGAACTATTTGGAGCAACAGTAACCGATAATCAAGTCAACACCTATCTGACCAAAAATCCGTTTGATATCGACAATGCTATCGAACAGATTAATACACAACTCTGGATACACCACATTTTGGATCCGATGGAAACATGGGCAAACTGGCGGCGTTCCGGTTATCCCAAGTTGATATTCCACAATTACGAACCGGGGAAAAACCAGTCCAATGGAACTTTTCCTCGCAGGATGATATATCCCATTGATGAACAATTGAAAAATAGTGCAAACTACCGCGAAGCAGTATCACGTATCGGTGAGGATAACTGGACCAAAAGAGTATGGTGGGATAAAGAATAATCACTAATCTAAAACCAAAGAAACAGATCGTATGAAAACTATTAACTATATATTATTTATACTGGCGGCAGCATGGCTGTCATCATGTACCGACGACGACAAAAGCATAACAACTTACGACGAAAATTTCCTCCCCAAAATCTATACGGACGGTTGGTCAGCTAATGTTACAGTCACACAAGGTGATGAACTAAATTATAGTAACTTAGAGGTATCTCCCAATGACGAGCACACTACTTTTTCTTGGTATATTAATGATAAGATCATATCAACTGAAAGAGTATTAAACTATATTGTGACCGAAGCAGAAGGCTCATACACGCTCAAATTCGAGGTGAAACGTTTTAAAAAAAGTACATTCAGGAAAGCGACATTGAAAGTAAAGGCAACCGTGACACCAGAACCTCCATTCATTCCAAATGCTTTTACTCCCAAAGCGTTCCTGACCAAAGCTATCGGCTTCTATGACATCAATGAAGACTCCAATCCATCAGAAATCATTTGGGATAACATCACTCATATAGTACTAACGTCTGCCATTGTAGAAGAGTATGGGATAGTAACTTATCCTTGTTCAGAGAAGAAGATGAGAGAAATAGTGAATGCTGCCCATGACAACGGAGTGTATGTTATGCTTCAAGTTGCCGGTCTACATGAAAACATACAAGGAAAGAATAAATATGGGGCGACAACTTTCCGCGACCTGGCAGGTAATGGAGAACGCAATGATGCTTTTATAGAAGAACTGTATAGCTATGCAGATAATAATGCATTGGATGGCATCAATATTTATATGGATAATGCTACATCATCTACGGAAGGTTATAAAGACAAAGCAGAGCTGGTCACTTTCTTCCAAAAGCTAATAGCAGCCAAACCAACACAAAGTCGTACAGAACAGGAGTTTTACCTGACTATGAATCTCATCACTTACGGAGCTTTAACATCAAAAGGACATTTGGATGATTTTGTAACAATAAAAGGTTGGGATTGGTTCTATACCATGGATTTTGGAATCATTGAAACCATTAATCCAAATTCCCATGCTCCCCAAGTAACATTGCAAGACGACCTAACTTATTGGCAGAGCAAAGGTATCAACAAAGAGAAACTTATGATTACAATTTCAGCCATCGCTTCACTATATGATGCAAATAGTTACGAAACTCCTACCATCAACAATTGTATTTCATTTATCAAATATTCCGAATTATTCTCTATGTTTCCCGTAGTGGACATAGCTCAAAAAAACAATCTGGACACAGAAGCCAAAGCATTAGGTTATACAGGCTGCCGTTATGATGGTTTACCATGGATTAATACAAAAATTGGCTATATCAGCAAATACGGGGCAGGAGGAATCGCTTTGTGGAAAATGAACTTTGATACTACAAATCCTGAAACCTCAATGATGTCATTTATCAAAAAGACATTGAAAAATCCATAATCCAAACTTATAAACATCAATTATAAAAGAAGAGTCATGAAAAATAAACTTCACATAATCATATTATCATTGCTGACTACCCTATCAGCATTTTCCTGTAATGATGATTCATCTGAAATCAACCAAAAACTGGAAAGTATCACATCGAATGTCCCAGCAACCATTCGATTAACAGAAGGGGAAAGTATCAATTACCAGCTCAATATTCCCGAAGGTCTGGATGCTACCTATACATGGGTTTATAATACAGAAGTTATCTCTGAAACTACTACAGCGACCTTCAATCCCCAAAGTGCTGGAAGTGGAAAATTAACTATTGTCATTAAAGACAAGAATAAGCAATACAAAATATTGGAACATAATGTGGTGATAGCTAAGAAAAGAGCCTATAAAACCGTAGGTTATCTGCCTTCTTACCGGGAAAGTTTCACCAACACCAATATCCAATGGGATATGCTTACACATCTTAATCTCTCTTTCGCAAGAGTAAATGCAGACGGTTCATTGAATGACACCCAAGTAAGAGATAAATTCCTCTATACAGCTCGTGACGGACATAGTAAAGGCGTCTACGTATTATTATCATTGGGAGGAGGAGATGGTTCCAAAGAATTCAGTACGGCACTACTTAGTGCAGAAGGCCGCCAAAATATCATCCGAAGTACATTACAGACTGTAAAAGACCTCTCACTGGATGGCGTAGATGTTGATTATGAGGACTGGGGCTGGAATGACACCGAAAATAATCGTAAAAAGAGCGATGCCCTGAATGAACTTCTTCAGGGTTTTAGAGAAGCAATGGATAAAAACATGCTATTAACTGCTGCCCTTTTCATTAATGCTTTGAACGATGGTTGGTACACTCAATCCATTATTAATAAACTAGACTATGTGACACTGATGACATACGACAAAACAGGTAATTGGGAATCATCAGCCATAGGTCCTCATGCGCCTTACGAATATCTGACTTCCACAGTGGAAAAAGGAATTGCATTAGGTATCCCGAAGGAGAAGATGCTTCCCGGTATTCCCTTCTACGGCAGAAGTTTTCCTGATAGCAATCCAACACACTCCACTACACTCAACTATTCTGAAATCACGGATAAATATATAGGCTCTGAAAATAAAAATGAGTTAGTAATAGGAAATACAAAAATCTACTATGATGGTCTCCCCATGATAAAACAAAAAGCGGAATATGTTGTGACACAACAGTTGGGTGGGGTCATGCTTTGGGAAATAACCCAAGATAGCCAGACTAAAACCAAAAGTCTCTTTTCAGCCATCAACAGTATATTGACCCCCCAATTATAATATATAATATTGAAACATAAAAAACGACCTTATAAACGTATACAAAACTAAAGATGTTTTATGGATAACCTTCAAACAAAACCATCATCCTACTTGATTCCAATGATTATGTCGGGGATATTGTTTTTTATCTTCGGATTGGTGTCATGGGTCAATTCAATCTTAATACCTTACTTCAAGGTGTCCTGCGAATTGACACATACACAATCTTATCTGGTAGCTCTGGCATTCTATATAGCCTACCTGGTCATGTCTATACCTGCCGCCCGGCTCATCGGGCGGATAGGCTCCAAACGAAGTATTATGATCGGATTATGGCTGATGGCAGCAGGAACGCTATTGTTTGTCCCGGCGGCTTATGCAAGGGCTTATTCTCTTTTTCTAACCGGGTTGTTCACCATAGGAACCGGACTGTCTGTCTTACAGACTGTAGCCAATCCTTACGTTACCATACTCGGTCCGATAAAATCAGCCGCGCGACGTATCAGTATTATGGGGCTGTGTAATAAGATTGCCGGTATTATCGCTCCGTTGCTATTTGCAGCTGTCATTCTAAAATCGACGGACAACGAGCTGTTTGAGCTACTTAAAAATAATAGTGTAGCGGGAGTCGAAAAAGATTTGTTACTCGACGATTTAATCCGCAGGGTTATTGTCCCTTATTCCGTACTCTCATTATTTCTGTTTTTATTTGGTTGCGCCATCTATTTCATCCGGTTACCGGAGTTGAATAACCATCAACAAGAAGATATCTCACATACTACCAAAGACAGGAAATCTATCGGTTCATATCCATATCTGATAATGGGAGTATTTGCCATTTTCTTCCATGTAGCTGCACAGGTGATTTCCATAGATACGATCATCAGCTATGCGGAAAGCATGGGATTTAATCTTCAGGAGGCTAAGATCTTTCCAAGCATTACACTTTCATGCGCCCTTGTCGGGTATTTCCTCGGCATCTTGCTTATCCCACGCATTGCCAGTCAACAACAAATGCTCCGAATCTCCACTGTAGGCGGACTGATTCTGTCCATCTGCGTACTGTTCATCCCCGGTGAAATACAAATGTACGGACACACAACTTCATTTTCTATTTGGTGCCTGTGCTTAATGGGAGTCTGCAATGCATTAATTTATGCGGGAATCTGGCCTCTTGCCATACACGATCTGGGACGTTGGACCAACTTAGGTTCCTCATTTATGGTAATGGCTTTATGCGGAAATGCTTTCATGCCTGTTATCTACGGATTGATAGCAGATCATCACGGGCTACGCAGCGGATATATCGTACTGATTCCCTGTTTTATTTACTTGATATTTTATGCTTTCTATGGATATAAAATTAATCATTGGTCTGAACTATGGAAACTAAAAAAGGAAAAATAATCAGAATATTCAACGGAGAAATTATTACTCCAGAAAAGAATCTCGGAATAGGTACCGTACTTATTTCTGAAGGAAAAATCATAGGAGTGGAACCGGGCAACTACGAAGTAGCCGATAGTGTTGAGTATGATGCCCAGGGAGGATTTATCGCACCCGGATTTATAGACTTACATACTCACGGTGCAGGTGGTTCCGATTTTATGGATTGCACGGAGGAAGACTGTCTGACGATCGCCCGCGAACATCTCCGCCATGGCACAACGCTGCTTTACCCTACCACTCTGGCTTCGGATAATCAGGAATTGCTCCGTTTTCTCGATGTATATGATCGGGTGAAACGACAAAATGCAGGAGCCGCATTCGGAGGATTACACCTGGAAGGTCCTTACTTTGCCTATGCTTTCCGGGGTGCACAAGACCCTCGGTATTTACGCAACCCCGCACCGGAAGAATATATGGAGATACTGGACCGGAGTCAGGACATCGTTCGCTGGAGCATCGCTCCCGAATTACCCGGTGCATTAGCATTTGGCGACCTACTGCAGAAACGCGGGATTCTTCCTTCCATCGCTCATACCGATGCCATATATGAAGACGTGGTAGAAGCTGTCCGTCACGGTTTCACGCATATCACCCATTTCTATTCCTGTATGAACGGAATTACCCGTCGCAATGCTTATCGCTATGCAGGCTGTATTGAAGCTGGTTATTTATTGGATGATATTACCATTGAACTGATAGCCGATAGCATACACGTACCGGCACCTCTGATGAAACTGGCAGTCAAGAATAAAGGAGCGGCAAAGATAGCTCTGGTCACCGATTCCATGCGGGGTGCAGGTATGCCCGAAGGAAAAAGTATACTAGGCAGCCGATCCAAAGGACAAGAGGTCATTATCGAAGGCGGAGTAGCCAAAATGCCCGACAGGCAATCCTTTGCAGGGAGTGTAGCAACGGCCGACCGTTTGGTACGCAACATGTATCAGTTGGGAGAACGCCCCATCGAAGAAGCAGTATGCATGATGTCTCTGACTCCGGCTACCATCATGGGAATTCAACAAAAAAAAGGTAAAATTGCCACGGGATATGATGCAGACATTGTAATATTCAATGCAGACATCCAAATTCAACGAGTATTTATTAATGGACAACAATATTAGAGTAACTATGGATATTATTGAAACAACAGAAATAAAAGAATTAAAAAAAGAAAACTTACGTGTCCGTATCTATGAGAATCGTTATACACTAGGTATGGACGCAGCACAAACCGCAGCGCAAATCATTAATCAACTACTGTCCGCAAAAGAGGAAATCAATATTTTGTTTGCAGCCGCTCCTTCACAAAACGAGTTTCTTGCTTCTCTACAAGAGTATGACCTACCATGGCAACGCATACATGCCTTGCACATGGATGAATACGTCGGCTTAAAATCCGATGCGCCTCAACGTTTCGGGAATTTTCTCAAAGAGCGTATTTTCACTTCGATCCCTTTTAAGTCGGTAAATTATATATTTAAAGAAGAAGCAACGCCTGAAGAAATCTGCGCTATTTACGAACAGATTCTTCAGAAACATCCCCTCGACATTGTCTTTATGGGAATCGGAGAAAACGGGCATATCGCATTTAATGACCCGCATGTAGCCCGTTTTGATGATCCTCTATTAGTCAAAATCGTGTCATTAGATGAAGTTTGCCGTATGCAACAAGTACATGACGGTTGCTTCCCCCATATAGATGAAGTGCCCCGACAAGCTATTACTGTCACTATTCCGGTCATGCTGAAAGCAGCCTATATTTTTTGCATGGTACCGGGCAAGCCGAAAGCGAATGCCGTAAAAGACACGCTATTTGGTCCTGTCAGTACCACCTGTCCGGCTTCCATACTCCGTACACACCCCAATGCTACACTTTATTGTGACTTGGACAGCGCATCACTTTTATCCTTCAAAAACAACAGCTATGAGTAACAACATTATCCACTTCGTATGCAGAAGCTTACTTCTACTGGGCATACTTTTAGGTTCATACAGTTCGGTCAAGGGCGCACAGCCTCCCTCCGATTTTAAAATCAGAGCTTTCTATCTGGATTGCCGTACACAGGTAATGACGGTTTCAGCAATTAAAAATTTCGCTTCCGATCTATCCCGGAAAGGAATCAATACACTCTTGATCGAATACGAAGCTACATTTCCTTTTCAGAAACATGCTACTCTATGTAATCAGCTGGCTTTCAGTCGTAGTGAAGTTAAAGAGATTATCAATCATTGCAGTTCATTAGGAATAGACGTAATACCATTACAGAACTGTTTCGGGCATAGTGAATACATTTTGCGACACGATCGGTATGCTCACTTACGCGAAGACACAAAAGAGGTTTCACAAGTATGCCCCCTCAAAATAGAAGACGCGAAAAAAGTATTCCGGGAAATATTCCAAGAAGTAGCAGAAATGCACCCTTCTCCATACTTTCATATAGGGGCTGATGAGACTTATTTATTAGGAAGCTGTGCGCAATGCTCGAAAGCGGAAAAGTCACTTCTTTTTGTGAATTACATAAAGGCGATGTGTGAAGTGGTTAAAGAATTGGGCAAGAAACCTATTATCTGGGCGGATATCATCTTGATGCATCCCGAAGCGGTGCAAAAACTACCGAAAGATCTTATCTATGTGGATTGGAACTACGGTTGGGCTCCCGACCGTTTCGGGAAACTGGACAATTTATTGAAATTAGGCGTAAAAATGTGGGGAGCCACCGCTTTACGCTCCGCACCGGATAATGTTTATTTAACCCAATGGATGAAGCATTTTGAGAATCTGGCTACTTTCCTACCTTTCGCCCGCTCACATGGTTATGAAGGAATCATAGAAACTTCCTGGTCCACCAGCGGTACTTATGGTTTTCATTATGATAATGGTTGGGAAATTATCAGTATGCAGCCCGTCCGTCAGGTTTACCCAATGTCGGGATTCCAGATACTGATAGATGCTTATTGCCAGGCAGCTAATTCCAACGAAGCATTGAATCCACAGGATTTTATCTTGTCATATGCACAACAGCGCTATGGACTTTCGAATAAAGAAGCGCAAACATTTCTCTGTTACTTTTCACTTCCGCAAGAATTAGTCCGGAAGGGGAAAGATACTAAAGGAACAGACATTGCGGAAGTTATCAAAAGTTGCAAAGATATGAAGACTAAATTCGACAAACTCTCGCCACGACAACACGGTAGCGAGTTTGAGCACTATCGTTTAATGCTGGATTTACGTATTAATTATCTCTGTTATAAGGAAATTGAGTTTATTTACAACTCATCTGCTTATGATATAACACAGGCAGAGAAACTAGCTCAAAGACTCTACCCAATAATGACTGAAGCCGGGAAATTAGACAAACGTTTTATGGATATGAATAAAGATTATTTAAAACCCGGACAAACCAATGAGATTAATACCTTGCGGACTGAAAAGATGAAAGAACTCTATCAGGCATTACAAAGGCAGAGTAAAACAAGAAGCTAAAAAATTAAACAAATACCCTACAACCGTTAAAGACAATTCGGAAACTTCTTGTATAAGAGACCAAGATATATACTTCTGTAGACTACATTTTATCAAAATACGAAGGGTACTCGCAATGAGTACTCTTCGTGTCTATAACAATTTCTGTTCCGGATAACCCAAAACGAAAGACTGAATTTCACTTCGGAATCTCTCGTTATCAGCTTTTAACACAAGGAATCTCACTCTTTCTTTTCCTAAATCTCGTTTATTTTTGTATTTTTGCCTGCGTATGCGTAAAATTATAGTATATATACGAATTTATGAGTGACGAAATCAACGAGATAACGGAAGAACATTCAGACTACAAACCGG
>OGKR01001654.1_pt1 | contig 15141 bp, 10 predicted proteins | sample 1572431 | NCBI WGS metagenome assembly OGKR01 (sample SAMEA2582079, study PRJEB24529) | metagenome | biome: Human gut stool | place: China | collected 2011 | reverse complement strand
TCTTGTCTTTAAACAGTTTGTCGTACTTGGTTTCCTTCTTCTCTTTCTTTGTAGTTGCTTCAGTAGAAGCTTTCTTCTTGTTTTTCTTCTTAGCCACAGCGGGGCTGATCATAGCCCCGCATAGTGCGACCAGAAGAAGTAAATACAGTTTTTTCAAGGTTTTATCGTTTTTAAGTTTATAATCAATCAAAATTATCATCCCATCCATTGCCTGTATTAGGCTTATAACGTACCTGCACAATACGTCCTAAATCTTTTTCGTGATATAGAACAAATTTCCCATCAACTTCCGTTACTTGAATTGTTTGTCCCTTATTTATCACGTATTTATCAATAGTATATTCATCAGAAGTGTTGTAAGTATATCCTTTCATAATATAGGCATCTCCGCTCTCCAAACCAACAATGATATATTGATTATTGTAGAACTGTGTATCAACAGAGGTAATCGAAGAGTTAAATGTAGCACACTTAAATAACATATTTTCTTTCAGATAATACAGATATAGGTCGTTCCCTTTACTAATAAAAAGGTATTGCCATGAATCTTGATAACGGAACAATGAGAAACTATTCTTTGAAGTACCATCAATTATCTGCCCCAACTCAGCAGGTGCTTCCATCTGCGACACATACGTTGTAGCCAAACTAGTTACTGTAGTACTACCGGAAAAGTCTCTTACCGCAAACTTCTGGATATAGAATTTATGAGACTGCTTATGCTCTATTACTGCAAAGTACATCATCTTACCATAATCATAAGAGCCCGATTCACACGCTCCTACATAATGTACTGTATAATCTTTCATATTATCTAAACGAGCATAAGTAGGATGATTTGTGTATGTCGCTTCATCCACATTCAATGTTAGTATTTTGCCCGAATTAAAAGTTCCATTAGAGCTCAGTTTATCTGTTACGTGTAAATATTGACTTGAATTCTTATCATACAATAGCAATCCTCCATGGCCCGAAAATGGAGCATAAGCAATCATACTACCGTCAACTTTCACTTTACCTTCTGCATCCGATGTTAGCGGAGTATTGATAAAACGGCTCGTATTAAAAAGAAGATTACTCTCTTTTACACGTGTATAAATTGTACCGTCCTCGCCGACAGCCATCGTCAGACACTGCAAATCAATCACTGCTTCCGGTACTAAATCTTGTGGATAACCCTCCAAGAACATTTGTGACAATGCTCCTTCACGCTGATAACTACTACCTGATACGTCTACAGCTCCTTGCCCACCTTTTTGCGCTATCCATAGCCAACTTATACCTGGATCCTCACCATCCCATTGCTCTACCCAATGAGGATATATCGAAACAGGCTGACTACCTAACGGTTCTTTATTTATCATTCGATAAATATCACGAGTAACTACAGGTTTAAGTACTCCCTCTTCTGTTTGGAATTTCATAAATGTCAACATACTATTACCATCCTTTTCAGAAAGAATAACCCAACCATCTTTCACATATGGAGAACTAATTGAGATTGTCGTTGATCCAAAATAAGATACTCCAGTGGACTTATCCAATACTGCCAATCGCAGATCTTTATTTTTGGCTACCGTATCCGCCACCCATTCCAAATCTTTAGAGTGAGCTATCACATGTCCATCATAGCTCCATTCATAAGCTAAGTTCTGACTTTCGCGTCCCAAAGCAAAAGTTAGTTCCGGTTTTGAGATAACCTTATCTCCCAAGGAATAATAAGAGGTTTCTGTTGAAACAGAGACTTCTATATCATTCATTTCTTTATAATCATAATTCCCCTTATCATCATAACAAGATGCCATACCTAAAAGGAACATAACGATAAATATTATTTTCATATTCATATTCAAGTAGTCTATTTATTAATTAATAGGCACAGTCATTGGAAATTCTTTACCATCAGCATCCACATCCATCACATTATTCTGTGCAATATAGCGTTTAAATGTCAATGAATAAGCTCTCTTCTCAGCCGTATTTAATGCCCCGAAATTAGTTACTCCTGTACACTTCACAAATTCTTCATATTTTTTTCTAGAGTACGTACCTAAATATACTCTTGTGACCTGAGTAGTCCACCACTCTGGTTTACTTACCACATTATTAAATACAATTTTTATTTTTTCATATTCCTGCATTGTTCCTTGGAAATATTCATTCGGAACCAGTTTCAGACACAATTTTACATTCTCCTTCAAATCATCCGTCTTCACCAAAGTAACTTCTAGCGTATCATTAGACAATCCTGCTCCAAATTTTGGATTAATTGGTAAACGAAAATTCTTTGAAGCCGCATTTGGGGTAGGATCTTCTTTTTCATTCTCCTCTACCACTACTACACTATATGGAGTATCTTCGTTGAGAGGCTTACCAATCAAACTCATACCAATCTTTACCGTTATTTCTTCGCTCGTCGGATAATTATTGAATGACACCTCCATATATCCATTCTCTTTATCGTAATCATTTGTCGTATTTATCAATTGACTAAAATAAAGATACTGTTCTCCCTGATAGGGTTTTATTTCATCCTCTGAACACGCCCAAAGACAAAGAGAGATTAAAGCAAATAATATATTTTTTTTCATCGTTTCTTCTTTTGATTAGCAATATTAAATGTCTTCATTATTCGGTTTGTCAAATACAAAGACTACATTATCTTTCGGTTTCTGATCCAAACGTTTATACTGAAAGAACATCTGTCCTTCACCTACAAACTCACGACGCATTTCTTTTATCAAATGTGTATGAAAGACTTCCAGAGAACCAATACTTGATGCTAGATTAGTAGTACTAATACCTCTCGCATAACGTACTTTATCTAACATCTCACCTGCTTTAGAGAACTCATCTTTATAAGCAAAATATTCACCCATAATATAATACATCTCGCTCAAGCGTATAGCCGGAATCATGTCTGTACCGGAAGTACCTTCTTTTATATCATATTTAAAGGAATACTTAATATCTCCTCCATCCCAGTCCCCAAACAAATCAAGATTACGATCGTCAGCACCAGCTTCATCACCAAAAAGATTTGTAGTATTTACAACTAATACCACATCATTCCCTTTAGTCATATACGGAAGATAATCTTCATAGCAAGTAGACTTAAAGAAAGTCATAATTATACTATTATAATCTTTCCGATTAGTGGTCAAGCTATTAGAGAAGTTAAAACAAGAAGCTGTAGACGTGCTTCCTGTTGAATAAGTGGCATCTACTACTTCTTTTGCTTCTTTGTAAGCATTACCATATTCGCCAGCCCAACAATAAACACGAGCTAACATCGCTGTTACCGCATAATAATTCATACGATATCCACGATACGCAAAAAATACATCCTTAGCCAGTTCTCCACTAGTACCACTATTAACAGCCAACATACGATTTTCGGTGGACATCCAATGTTTGTTTTCTTTAATAGTATCACACTTTGCCAACAAGTCCTTTGCCGCTTTTAAATCATTAACTATTTTTCTCAAAATCTCCTTATTGTTTTCATAAGAAGGAACAATAGTAGGATATACATCAACATAAGGTATATAGGCTTTGCCATCGTCTTTAAGCATAGAAGGAGCAAACATCCGAAGCATATCGAAATGGATTAACGCACGCAATCCCAATGCCTCTCCCCATATCATATTCTTCTCCAACTCGTCTTCTGCAAACACAGAAGGAGATGCTTCACTTACATTAGCAATCAAGTTATTACAGTTAGCTATATTATTATAACCAACAGACCAAATGCTGGAAATAATACTTTTTACATCTGAATCATCGAATTTATAATTAGCAGCTTTATAATAGGACGAGGTACTTTTCATATAGCTACTTCCCGACTGATAATATTGTGCTATTACATCCATAAACCCCCATGAAATACTCTTACCATACATTGAGGAGGTTCCCAAATTCAAATAAATACCATTCAAAGCGTTACGATAACCATCGCCAACTTCGAAAAGTTTATCGCCATTGACTTGATTACTTGGTGCTACATCCAACCAATCACTACAACTTGTTGTAAACAAGCTAGCTGTCAGTAATATCATTGCATATACTTTCTTCATATTATTCATCTACTCTAAGTATTGTTTATTAAAAACTCATCTTTACCGAAGCTGCAAAAGAACGAGAATACGGATAGTCCAAACCACGCTCGGCACGTACAGTAGAAACACGGAATAAATCATTACCCGACAATTCTACACGTAATAAGCCAATATGTGCTTTTTTCAACCATTCTGCATTAAAGTCATAACCTACCGTCAGAGAATTAAATGTTAAGACATTGTAATCCTGAATAAAACGGCTTGTAGGACGAGTTACTGCAACCACTCCATCTGTTTGCAAACGTCCGTAAGGAGTACAATCTCCAGGATTCTGCCAACGTCCTGTTAATACTCGACGATCCACATTGCTACTTTGTATATATGCATTCTCAACCTTACTTACCAATGTTGAATTGTACCGTTGTCCTCCAAGCTCATACATAAATGTTGAATATACGGAGAATTGCTTCCAACGCATATTAAAACCAAAGGTACCTTGAAGTTTCGGCTCTTCATTTCCAATTACAACTTGATCAGCTGCATTCCAATCGTAAGTAATCGTTCCATCAGGACGAACAAAGATTTCTCTACCGTCTGCCGGATTGATACCTAACGACTTTACACCAAAAATAGACGTTAAGGACCCACCCTCTACATACTGTAAATAAGTAGCACTATATTCGGCTTTACCTTTATTAATACCGGAATTATAATCAGCATATTTCTCTTGTACCCTCTTATTATACTCTTTCAGGCTATCAGAAATCTTGGTTATCTCATTCTTATTATGAGCCATATTGACAAAGGCTGCCACATACCAATCCTTTGAATTCAGGATAGTGCTTCGCAACTGAATTTCGACACCTTTATTCATTACTTCACCGATATTGTCTTTGTATGAGGTAAACCCTGTAGAACTAGGTAAAGTCACACTGTTCACCAGATCTACTGTTTTCTTACGATAATAAGAAAAGTTCATCTGAAGTAAACCTTTGAACATGTCAACATCCAACCCCAAATCCATATTATGCGTCTTCTCCCATCCCAATGAACTGTTCCCCAATGCCATCAGTGTTGCACCTAAACCTGTTTTAAACCAATTGTCTGTGATTACTTGATAAATTGTCTGTGCCTCGTAGGGAGAAAAATCCACCTTACCAGTGATACCATATGTTCCACGAATCTTAAAGCGCTCCATCCATTCAAATTGTTTCATAAACTTATAATTATGCAGATTCAATCCGAGACCACCCGAAAAGAATGGGGCAAATCGTTGATCGGAACCAAATTCCGAGTTTCCGTCAAAACGAAGAGAAACGTCAGCCAAATAAATATTATCGAACGAATAATTGAATGTTCCTAATGCACCGAACAAACGGCTTTTACTATCTGAGTTTACTGGTAATGTAGGTACTTTGTTCGCATACCCCGGAGAAGATAACTCCCCAGAAGGAAAGCCTTTATAAGCTATACCGAAACTATCGCCAGTACTTGAAGTAGCATTAATCCCAATCAAGAAGTTCAAATTGTTCTTCTTAATATTTCGGTTATATGATAAAGTAGCCGTAGCGTCCCAACTTAAGCTATTGGCAGTAGCAACATCCAACTGTCCAGAAATCACATTGTTAGCATTTAACGGTTCAGAATTCTTTTTTGAACGAGGATCTAAAAATTGGCGTGAATCTGAATTTGACTTCGTAACACTAAATTGTCCTTTCAGTAACCAATAGTTATCTATATTCCACAATAATTCAGTATTATTAATCAGTTCCCATGATTTGCTACGATCATAACTTTTCAACGTAGCTTCATATAATGGATTCTCTTCTGTTCCTCCAGTCCATGAGGTAGTGGTTTCCAAATAATTCCCATTCTCATCTAAATACTCATCATATGGCAACTTTGAAGTATAATCAGAAAAGCTTCCATAAGGAGATTCTTCAGATTTAGTATAAGTATAAGAAAAATAGTTTTTTACCTGAAAAGCACCGAAACGGTAAGATAAAGATAACCCGCCCGACATACGATCACGATAAGAACCTTTCATTACGCCATCTCCTGAATTGTAAGAAAAGTCAGCTCCCCAACGCAGGTCATCCGTTCCTCCATCTAGATACAAACTATGTTTATGATTGAATACAGTACGAAGCGGTTTCGATAACCAATAGGTATCTACTCCACGAACTACATTATTCAACTTTCTATTATAGATTTGATCCAATCGATTTTGCTCACTTGCACCGGCTTCCGGCTTAGCTTTAAACATACCTGCCGCAACCTCTGTTTCAAGCTTTTCCCGCGCATTCATCATATTATAATCGGTCAGATCAGGATATTCCAATGTTCCAGTAAAGTTATAATCGATATTGACTTTACCAGCTTTCGGAGTTACCGTTGTAATAATAACTACACCATTAGCTGCACGAGAACCATACATAGCCGTAGCAGCAGCATCTTTCAAGATAGTAATGCTCTCAATACGGCTAGGATCCATATCATATAACTTCTGCACACTAATCTCAAAACCATCCATGATAAAAGTCGGAAGATTAGGATTGTTCTTCAATGATGTTTTAGAAAGGCTTTGCGCATCCAACTGAGTAGTTCCAATACCGGAACGTCCACGGATATACAACTCCGGAACATTATTCGGATTCGAACCTGCTAAATTATTTTCAGCAATACGAAAAGAGGGATCGAACGTTTGCAAAGCTCCTAATACATTTGTTTTGGAAACCGACATCAACTGATCTGACGTAACCGTCACAGAAGTACCCGTAAAGCTATTTTTGCTGATCTTTGCATAACCGGTTACCACCACCTCTTCCAATTGCTTTGAATCGGGTTTCAACTTAAAGGTATGCACTTTATCAAGATTGAGCTTGCCAGTATGTATTTCCAAAGTTTGCATGCCTACAAAGGAAAGACGAATTGTTACATCTCCTTCAGGAAGTCCTAAAGAAAAAGCACCGTCTGCATCAGTCATTGTTCCGATATTTCTTTCTTTCCCCAGTATCAGCACCGTCACACCCGGTAGTTCGCCACCCTGTTCATCCACCACTTTACCTTCCAACGTACGTGTCTTCTGATCTTTCTTCTTGATGACCACAATACCATCTTTGGTAGCATAAGTGAAATCTTTAGGTGAAAGAACGCGGTCCAGCAATTCCTTCCAAGGCTCGTTGGTAGCTTTTACAGTCACCGGTTCAACTCCTTTAAACATCTGAGAGTTATAAAGCATGTTGATTCCAGCTTTCTGTTTTACCGTGTTTAAAAATGTTTCCATCGGCACATCCTTCAAATCAAGCGTCACTTTCTTCTCATCAGGTGGAAGTGCCCATGCACTGAGTACCATACTCAATGCAAAAAGACATAGCATAAAGACTCTTCTTTTTTTCATAATTTTTAAATCAAAACTCAATATTACTCATTCTCATATATCAATATATTTCTTCCGTTTATTCTATAGTAGATATCGCCGGTTAGTTCTAATGCATTCAGGAAAGTATTGATCGTGCCATATCGCTGCAAGTCACCACTATAAGTCAGGTCGCGCAGAGACTCCTTCTCATAATAGACATGAACATCATACCAGCGCTCGAAGGTTTTCATGATATCGCCCAGCCGTCTGTTATTGAAAACATATACACCTTGTGCCCAGCCGATATATTCATTGACATCCACCGCCCGCTTTTCAATGCCACGGGAAGAGGCGACTGCCTGTTCACCCGGCGCCAGCGTAATTGTATTCTGATCGGGTGTCGAGAAATTTACTTTCCCATATACAAGGGTGGTATAGCACGCATCCGCATCATTATAAGCATTGATATTAAATGCCGTACCAAGTACTGTTACTTCTCCGAAACGAGTCCGGACCACAAACGGATGTTCCTCATCCTTTCTCACATCAAAATAGGCTTCACCTTCCAGTGTCACAATTCGGCGCTTTCCGACAAAACGGACCGGATAAAGCAATTTAGAACCGGCATTCAAATGAACAGTGGTTCCATCAGCAAGAAGGACAGTATTCTCTCCTCCCCGTGGTATAACCAGTTCATTTGACTTCACCGGACTTTCATCGACATTTTCTTCTTCGTGTTGTTGTGTTGTGACGGTCGGTCGATATGACAGCACCCCTTTATTGTATTTCACCTGGACACCGTCTACTATTACATTTATATCTTTCTTTTGTACATCAATAGTGCTTCCATCGGGCAAAGTCAACACTGCCTGTTTGCTACCCGGCTTGATTTGCGCGATACGTGTCTGGGACTCCTCCACTGCCTGATAATGATTCACTGCATAAAAAGAAATTCCTACTCCCAGTACTACCATCGCTGCGGCAGCATACCACCATGTCCGGATACGGTGGATCTTTCCACCGGACGAATTCTCTTTTTGTTGAATTTGTTGAAGGAAATGCTCGTAAGCCTTTTCCGATGAATATTCTTTATACTTATTAAAAGCATCTTTTAATTCCTCACTATCCTGCAATTTCTCATACACGGCTTTCAGTTCCGGATGCATAGATAAACGTTGTTCCAACACCTGCTGCTCTTTGTCGCTTGCATCTCCCAAAAGAGCCTTTTTTATCAAAGAGGCATCTTGATATGTGTTTTCTAACTTTTTCATAATTTTATCTATTTCTAATGAGGATTTTATCTTTGCTTTACTATAATTATACATAACGTCCATAAATGGGTGACAAAAAGATGATTATTTTTTATGAGATACTCTCCGTACGAAAACAGAAAAGAACGAAAAACTATCATTATGACATTATTCAGCAACAAAAATGACGTATTTAACAAATCATTCCCTTTTCGGAATCAAAATTCAGCCATCAATAAATGACAATTAGGCATCTTAAAAAATATTTGTTTTTTTCCGTTACCGCTATTAAAATGATGTATTTTTTAGCTTTTATCAAGGAGTTTGAAACTCATATTTTATCATCATCCGTCACTTTCGGACTTAGCTGATTGATATACAATGCAATAAGACACAGACATGGAACGAACACATATAGCTTACTAAAAATGCTAACCAAGCTTTGTTTACCTGTTAAACATACCGGCTCATCCACTTAAATAAGCCACATCACAGTCACTTCACCCCCACAAAAGCAAGGATGCACAGCCCGGTTTTTAATAAAAGATAAGAGTAAGAAGTACAGAATAACTGGAATTTGCCAGCTTCTCGCGTAAGAATTTATAGCTACGGCTTTTCTGAGTTTTAACCGTATTGATGCTAACTCCCAGCCGGGATGCGATTTCGTCCCACGAATGTCCTTCAATTCTCAGCAGGATGATACGGCGTTGTTCGGCAGGAAGCTCCTCGATATAGAAATAAAGTTGTCGGATAGCTTCTTCTTTCACAGTCAAAGCATACAGCATTTCCTCGTCTTCAAAATCTTCTTCCTGAGGCAAGCCATTCAATATAGAATCATGAATCTGATGGTTGCGGATATACAACAGTGCATTATTATAGCAGGCACGATAAAGATAATTAGTCAGCTCACGGGAGTCGGAAAAAGTACGCTTACCTTCCCACACGGATATAAACACCTCCTGAACCAGATCTTCTACGGCATCGGTGAGGAACAGGATTTTCTCGACATATGAGCACAAGGCCGCATAATAGCGATTATAAAAGTCCCTCCAGATTCCCTTATCTTTCTGGTTGACACCTGCTACTATCAAATCATCTTTATCGCTCATACGGCAACAAGATTAATCAAACAATAAAAGACTCTCTTCAAATTACTGCAAAAACTGGTTATAATAGATATGACTTACAAATATATCTGTTTTTTCAGTATGTAAGTTCACCCCTCATATAAAAAAATAGAATAAAGGGGCATAAAATAAAAAAAGAGCGAATAACTCCGCCCCACCTAAAGAATCCCCCATAAATGGGATTCTTTTTTCTGCATCTCAATTTACCTGTTACCTGAAAACTACTTTTTTCTAATACCTAATCAAAACAATCTTTTTCCTAAAAACTAATCTTAAAATCTAATACCTTAATTTTATAAACTAATACTACTCTTTTGTTATTACCTTTTTCTAATACCTAAAAATCTTAGTAGTTTCACAACTACACTGCAAAGGTAGAGGTGTTTTGGAAAACAACAAGAATTCTTATGCTAAAAAACATGTTTTACCTTATTTTTTTGATTTATGTCAAGAGAAAGAGTGGAGGTTGGGTATAAAACATACATCCGAATGCTGATTTGATACAAATTCTATCCAAACGCTCCGTTCATCTTCTATTTCATCACACGGCCGCGCACTTTTTCAAGTGACAAAAAGTAAGCCTAGAATGTCGAAAAAGAGCATTTACATCTCTTTTTGAAAGGAATCGAAGCCTTGACACAAAAGAGAAGAAGCCAGAAACGTTACATCTTGCATATTTCCAATCCAAAATTACGGCGTTTTTTTGCGCCCGCCCCGCCTCCTCCTCGAAATTTCGGAAGCAAAAACCGGCAGAAGATACAACTCTCGCAACTTTTCCGTAACTTTGCAGCGTTTGATAATAAATAAGGTAGAATGGATTTTAAGTACGATGTAATTGTAATTGGTGCCGGACATGCTGGTTGTGAAGCGGCAGCCGCCGCTGCGAATTTAGGTTCCAAAACTTGTCTGATCACAATGGACATGAACAAGATCGGACAGATGAGTTGCAATCCGGCAGTAGGAGGAATCGCCAAAGGACAAATAGTACGCGAAATAGACGCACTGGGCGGACAGATGGGATTGGTGACGGATGAAACTGCTATCCAGTTCCGAATCCTGAACCGCTCGAAAGGTCCCGCCATGTGGAGTCCCCGCGCTCAATGCGACCGTGCCAAGTTTATCTGGTCATGGCGTGAGAAACTGGAAAATACTCCCAACCTTCATATCTGGCAGGATACCGTCTGTGAATTGCTCGTTGAAAACGGTGAAGTAGTCGGACTCGTCACTCTTTGGGGTGTCACATTCAAAGCGAAATGTATCGTACTGACCGCAGGAACATTCTTGAACGGACTCATGCACGTAGGCCGCCACCAATTGCCCGGCGGAAGAATGGCAGAACCCGCATCTTACCAGCTGACAGAATCCATCGCCCGACATGGCATTGCCTACGGAAGGATGAAGACCGGCACACCGGTACGAATCGACGCACGCAGCATCCACTTCGATCTGATGGATACACAAGACGGAGAATGCGACTTCCACAAGTTCTCATTCATGAATACCAGTACGCGCCATTTGAAGCAACTGCAATGCTGGACCTGCTATACCAACGAAGAAGTGCACCGGATTCTGCGCGAAGGGCTGCCGGATTCTCCCCTGTTCAACGGACAGATTCAAAGTATCGGTCCGCGCTATTGCCCCAGCATCGAAACCAAGATTGTCACCTTCCCCGACAAAGAGCAGCACCAACTGTTCCTCGAACCCGAAGGTGAAACAACACAGGAATTATACCTGAACGGATTTTCTTCTTCTCTTCCGATGGATATTCAGATCGCCGCGCTGAAAAAAGTACCGGCATTCAAGGATATCGTCATCTATCGTCCCGGATATGCGATTGAGTACGATTACTTCGACCCCACCCAATTAAAACATTCGCTGGAATCGAAGATTATCAAAAACCTGTTCTTTGCCGGGCAAGTGAACGGAACAACCGGTTACGAAGAAGCGGGAGGACAAGGACTGATCGCCGGAATCAACGCACACATCAACTGTCACGGTGGTGAAGCCTTCACACTGGCTCGCGACGAAGCATATATCGGTGTATTGATAGACGACCTGGTGACCAAAGGAGTAGACGAACCATACCGTATGTTCACTTCACGTGCCGAATACCGTATTCTTCTCCGCATGGACGACGCCGACATGAGACTGACCGAAAGAGCATATCACCTCGGACTGGCAAGAGAGGATCGCTACCAATTAATGAAGACCAAGAAGGAGGCATTAGAGCAGATAGTAAATTTCGCAAAGAACTATTCGATGAAACCGGCATTAATTAATGATGCCCTCGAAAAGTTGGGAACAACTCCCCTTCGTCAAGGCTGTAAGCTGATCGAAATTCTCAATCGTCCGCAAATCACGATTGAGAATATCGCGGAACATGTCCCCGCCTTCCAAAGAGAATTAGAAAAAGCAACCGCTGCAGACTCCGACCGTAAAGAAGAGATTCTGGAAGCGGCAGAAATACTGATCAAGTATCAAGGCTATATTGACAGAGAGCGAATGATAGCAGAAAAGCTGGCACGCCTGGAAAGCATCAAGATCAAAGGCAAATTTGATTATGCTTCCATCCAGTCGCTATCTACGGAAGCTCGTCAGAAGCTAGTGAAGATTGATCCGGAAACGATTGCTCAAGCGAGCCGGATCCCGGGAGTATCACCAAGCGACATCAACGTATTGCTGGTACTTTCCGGCCGATAAGCGGCAACGTTTCACGTGAAACAAATCATTTAAAGAAACGAGATAAACCAATGATTATGAGCAAAGAAACGCTAATTAAAAGCATCCGGGAAATTCCCGATTTTCCGATCCCCGGAATCCTTTTCTACGATGTCACCACCCTGTTTAAAGACCCTTGGTGCTTGCAAGAATTATCGAACATCATGTTCGAAATGTACAAGGATAAAGGTATCACCAAAGTAGTAGGTATAGAATCCAGAGGATTCATCATGGGGCCTATCCTAGCTACCCGACTGAACGCAGGTTTTATTCCTATCCGCAAGCCGGGCAAACTTCCCGCAGAGGTGATCGAAGAAAGCTACGACAAAGAATATGGCACGGACACTGTGCAGATTCATAAGGACGCACTCGATGAAAACGACGTAGTTTTACTACACGACGACCTGCTGGCAACGGGAGGAACTATGAAAGCAGCCTGCGAACTGGTGAAGAAACTGAAGCCTAAAAAGGTATATGTAAACTTCATTATCGAATTGAAAGACCTGAATGGCAAATCCGTATTCGGAGATGACGTAGAAGTAGAATCCGTATTGACTTTATAAACAAATTGCTTATATTTGCAGGGCGTAGAGAATCTACGCCCTTTTTTATTTCCCGCTATTTCATCTATAACGATTATGAATACAGAACCGGAAGCCAAAACGAATGAATATCTGAGAGGTATTGTAGCCAACCTGCCCGAAAAGCCGGGAGTCTATCAGTATCTGAACACAGAAGGGACTATTATATACGTTGGAAAGGCTAAAAACCTAAAAAAAAGGGTATATTCTTACTTCAGCAAAGAGCATGAACCCGGCAAGACACGAGTATTGGTCAGCAAGATTGCCGATATCCGTTACATCGTTGTTAACACCGAAGAAGATGCATTATTGCTGGAAAACAATCTGATCAAGAAATATAAGCCCCGCTACAATGTATTGCTGAAGGACGACAAGACCTACCCTTCCATCTGCGTGCAGAATGAATACTTTCCACGCATTTTCAGGACTCGAAAGATTATCAAAAACGGTTCTTCTTATTATGGTCCCTACAGCCACCTTCCTTCGATGTATGCGGTGCTCGACCTGATCAAGCATCTATACCCGTTGCGTACCTGCAATCTGAACCTTTCTCCGGAGAACATACGGGCGGGAAAGTTCAAGGTTTGTCTGGAGTATCACATCAAGAAGTGCGCCGGACCATGCGTTGGACTGCAATCGCACGAGGATTATCTGAAGAACATCGATGAAATCAAAGAGATTTTGAAAGGAAATACGCAGGATATTAGCCGTATGCTGGTAGAAAAGATGCAGGAACTGGCCAATGAAATGAAGTTTGAAGAGGCTCAGAAGATTAAGGAGAAGTATCTGCTGATAGAGAATTACCGGTCTAAATCGGAGGTAGTAAGTTCTGTCCTGCACAATATCGACGTCTTTTCCATCGAAGAAGACGATTCAAATTCGGCTTTCGTCAACTATCTGCACATCACCAATGGCGCCATCAATCAGGCATTCACCTTTGAGTACAAGAAGAAGCTAAATGAATCGAAAGAAGAGTTACTGACGCTAGGCATTATTGAAATGCGGGAGCGCTACAAGAGCCATTCACGGGAGATTATTGTTCCTTTCGAACTTGATCTGGAGTTGAATAATGTCGTTTTCACCGTTCCTCAAAGGGGAGATAAGAAAAAACTGCTCGATCTTTCTATCCTAAATGTGAAGCAATATAAGGCCGACCGATTGAAACAAGCCGAGAAACTGAACCCGGAGCAGCGCAGTATGCGTCTGCTGAAAGAAATACAAAACGAACTGCATTTAGACAAGCCACCTTTGCAGATTGAATGTTTCGATAACTCGAATATACAAGGATCGGATGCCGTAGCTGCCTGCGTAGTATTCAAAAAGGCGAAACCATCGAAGAAAGATTACCGTAAATACAATATTAAGACGGTCGTGGGACCGGATGATTACGCTTCCATGAAAGAGGTGGTCAGACGACGTTATCAGCGCGCCATTGAAGAAAATTCTCCCCTTCCCGACCTGATTATTACCGATGGTGGTAAAGGACAAATGGAAGTCGTCAGAGAAGTAATCGAGGATGAACTGCATCTGAATATTCCGATTGCCGGTTTGGCTAAGGATAATAAGCATCGCACGTCAGAGCTACTTTTCGGGTTTCCCGCACAGACGATTGGGATCAAACAACAAAGTTCTTTATTCCGTCTGCTGACGCAGATTCAGGATGAAGTACACCGTTTTGCGATTACTTTCCACCGCGACAAGCGCAGCAAGCGACAGGTCGCATCGGCTCTGGATAGCATTAAAGGGATTGGAGAAAAGACAAAAACAGCCCTATTGAAGGAGTTTAAAAGCGTAAAACGAATCAAAGAGGCATCCCTTGAAGAAATCGCAAAGGTCATAGGAGAAGTGAAGGCTCAGACTGTAAAAAAAGGGTTAAGCAACGAATAGGCTCACTTCTATGTGGCTATACGCTAAATTGTTAGTCCATATAAATCAAGTATCAGTATCATATGGGGCAAGCGTTAGTTTCCTCGGAGGAAACGCCAGTTCCCTGTAGTGTACTGAATAAGTTGACACTTCAAAAATCGAAAATAAAGATGAAATATT
>OGKR01001652.1_pt1 | contig 15172 bp, 18 predicted proteins | sample 1572431 | NCBI WGS metagenome assembly OGKR01 (sample SAMEA2582079, study PRJEB24529) | metagenome | biome: Human gut stool | place: China | collected 2011 | reverse complement strand
TGATAACATAATATAACAATTATTAAATCCCTTAGAATATGTGAAATCTCAATTCCAGTTTGTTGAATTAAGAAAATCGAAATTTACGGAGGTAGCAATGGCTTTTGATTTTAAGAAAGAATACAAAGAATTTTATATGCCTAAAAATAAACCAGAGATTGTAATTGTTCCTAAAGCAAATTATATTGCAGTTAGAGGAAAAGGTGATCCAAATGACGAAGGTGGAGCATATCAGCAGGCAATAAGTGTGTTATATGCTGTTGCGTATACTCTGAAAATGAGTTATAAAACAGATTACAAAATCAAAGGATTTTTTGAATATGTAGTTCCACCACTTGAGGGCTTCTGGTGGCAAGAAAATACAGATGGTGTAGATTATACGGATAAGTCTACATTTAACTGGATTTCCGTTATACGATTGCCTGATTTCATAACGAAAGAAGATTTCGAATGGGCAGTTGAAACCGCGACAAATAAGAAAAAGTTGGATTGTTCATCGGCAGAGTTTATGACTATTGAGGAAGGTGTGTGTGTTCAGATTATGCATTTAGGAGCATTTGATGATGAACCTGCGACTGTTGCGCTTATGGATGCGTATTTAGAACAGAATGGATATGTTAATGATATGAATGCAGAAAGATTACACCATGAAATATATCTGTCTGATGCGAGAAAGGTTACTCCAGAGAAATGGAAAACGGTTATTAGACATCCTATAAAGAAATTGTAAATTTCCTTGTTGTTGAGACTTATTTGAATTTATGGAGGAGAAAATGCCGGAAGTTAATTTTTATGATGAGGTAGATGACAGTTTATTAAAATTTGCTGTAATTATTTCTAAGGCTGATGGAAAATGGGTGTTTTGTAAACATAAAGAAAGAGATACTTATGAAATACCGGGCGGGCATAGAGAAGAAGGAGAATTGATCCTAGACACTGCAAAGCGCGAACTAAGAGAAGAAACGGGAGCAATTGATTTTAATATTAAGCCTATTTGCGTATATTCTGTCAAAGGGAAGACTAGAGTAAATAAAAATGAAAACGATGAATCCTACGGAATGTTATATGTTGCGGATATTTTTTTGTTTGAAGAAATTCACAGTGAAATAGAAAAAATTATTTTTACAGATGAGTTAGTGGATGATTGGACCTATCCATTGATTCAGCCCAAATTGATAGAAGAGGCACAGAAAAGAGGTTTTTTATAAAATTCTGTTTTGTAACTGAGATGAGAGTTTGGTAAATCGTTGTTTGGCGATTTGGGAAATCCCGATAAACAAATTTTAGGGAACAGAAACTTTGAATTCGTGGGGCGATAATTAATGGAAAAAATAAAACTAAAATTGTATGAATGGATAATATTCTTCCTATTACTAATTTTCTTGATTGGTTATATGGGTTTATTTTAAATCGCATCCACGGAGGACGTGTTTGCTATATCAGAACGCCTTATTAAGCAGAATATGGAAGCTTATGAGGTACTTGCCAAATGATAAGATTAAGCAAAGGGCAGGTCATTTTACTTCATAAAAGGCTGATTGAGACTACTGGCGGTAGTAATGGTATTCGTGATGATGGGATGCTTGATTCAGCCTCTGGTAAAATAGGAGCAGAGGATATATTGCAATGGATTATCAGTCATCAAAAATAATGTATAAGATTATTATATATATGTAATACTCAACGGACAAATATATGATACAATAAGCATTAATATAAATATTTGCTGGCTTGGAGGTTAAAAAATGATAACAGATACATTTGATAATTTATCGGAAGAAATAATTAAGGTTAATCGTAACGATAATGCGGTTAAGGTAGATGCCTGTATTCTTACATTTTCTCATGTGATTTTAAAATATGTTTTAGAAAATTTTGAGTGTAAAAAAATTGGCGATATATTTTCATCTAATGGAGTGAATCCTGTTTATGGATTTGAGTATAAGAATAGGTATTTTGCTGTATATATGTCTTATGTTGGGGCACCGGCATGTGTGGCAGATATAGAAGATACTATGTCGATTATTAACACAGATAAATATGTTGTTTTTGGCGGTTCGGGATGCTTGAATAAAGAGATTGCACGTGGAAAGGTTATGGTGCCTACTGAGGCTTACCGTGATGAAGGAACTTCATACCATTATGCACCTGCTTCAGATTATATTAAAATCCAAAATGCAGATGTAGTAGCGAAGTTTATGGAAACAGTTGGTTTGCCTTATGTGAAAGGAAAAACATGGACAACAGATGCAGTACATAGAGAAACGAGAGCGAATTTTGAAAAACGTAAAGCCGATGGCTGCATTTCTGTCGAAATGGAATGCAGCGCTGTTCAAGCTGTATGTGATTATAGAAAACTTAATGCTTATTTCTTTTTTACTTGTGGTGATTTGTTAGATGCACCTAAATGGGATGAACGGATGAAGAAAGATCAAGTCAAGCATACACAGCATGACGCAGGACATTTTGATATTGCTCTTGAACTGGCTTACTATATTGCGGAATAGAAATATTGGAAACTTTTAAATTAACATAGAGAATATAACCACAAGAATAAAATTTGATTTTTATAGTCTCAAGTTCAAAAGACAACTAACAGAATATTTATGTTTTACAGGAGGGTGCTTTTTGAAAGAGGCATCCTTTTTTCTGGCTTAAAAGAGGAAGAATTGGCATTTATGATTCGGCTATGATGAAGAAAATGTAATCAGGAAGAAATGGGTGAGTTGTTAGAATATGGTATTGATGGTAGAATGACAAAAGTAATGCAAATAGGAGGTGTAAATGGGGATGAAAATAAAAAAAGCTAAAATCAAAGATTTAGATGTCGTAATTAAAATGAAAATGGAAATGTTTATAGAAGTAGGTTCAATATCTTTATTACAGGATAATGCTGAAAAAAAGATATACGAGAAATATAAAGAACTATATCAGGATGGGAAAGGTTGTCATTATTTAATATATGAAAATGATACCGTTATTGCGTGCGGAGGTGCTGTGATCAAAGAAGATGTTCCATTTTGCTTTTTTAAAACTCCAATGTATGGCTATATAATTGATGTATATTGTGTACCGGAAAAGAGGAGAAGTGGTTATGCTTCAAAGATAATGGAGGAGCTGATTAAATGGTTGCAAAATAAGGGGGTACACAATATAAAACTAAAGCCATCATCAGCAGGACGACATTTATATGAAAAATTTGGATTTGGTGATTCAGGAGAAATGGAAACTTGGTTATAATATTTGGGGTTAATAAATAGTAAAAGAGAGTATGCAGTGAATTAAAAATTGAAATAGCAGTATAGTGAAAGTATATAGGAGAACATAATGAAGAAAGAAATAGCAGTTAAATTTGATGATTTGGAATGGCTGTATTCCCCAAATTGGGAATATTTTGATTATGGAAATTGTAAACGCCATTTGCAAGTTATTATGCCATATAGTAAAAAAGGACTTGAAAAGAAATATCCAGTTATTTTTTATATTACTGGTGCAGCATGGCACAAACAAGAAATGTATAATGATATTCCAAAACTCGTAGAGTTAGCGAAAAAGGGGGCTGCAATTGTATCAATTGAGGTTCGTGAGTCTGATATTGCAATTTTTCCAGCGCAGATAGAGGATATTAAAAATGCGATGGAGTGCATTGTAGAAAAAATAACAAAATTTAACCTTCCGTTTGATATAAAAGAAGCTTACCTTATGGGACATTCTTCAGGGGGGCATTTAGCTATGATGGCAGTGTTACATAATGCTTGTGGAATGATTGAAATGCCGAATGTAAAAGGAGTTATTTTAGAAAGTGCATCCTCTGATATTTTGATTTGTTCCAATGAGCCATTACCACATTGGATGTCTGTTCGCCCCTCAACAGTTCTTTTGGGAATTGATAGTATTGAGGGAAATGAAGAAATTGCATATAAAGCATCATGTACATCATTAATTAGTGAGGATATAGTATTGCCACCTGTATTGATGTTTCATTGTATAAACGATCCCGTAGTTTCTGTTGAAAATAGCAGAACTTTATATGAAAAATTGGAAGAGAAAAATCACAGCGTGGAGTATTATGAGATAAAGGATTGGGACGAACATGGAGGAAATATATATTTTTCTGAAACTGTTCTAACTATTATTCAAGATTTTATAAAAAAGACTAAATAACAGCTTGACTTACACATGTAATCCTCAATGGACAAAATTTTCTTGATCCCATTGAGGATTATTGTCTTACAAAGCTGAACTATAATGAATCCCATTGAGGAATCAAACCTCACATCTTTGATGCAAGGTTGCACAGAGATGTGGTTCTGGTGTAAACAGCAATGCTTACATTGCTGTAGGAAAACAGAGCTGCAATGGAAAATGTACGAATGAATATATCTTTTGACGAGGTGAACAGAAGCAGTGGTAAGTGATTACTTGTGATGTGGTTGTTTCTGGTGAGGGATTGCATCTATTTATAGGGGGATTTTGAAGGTGCATTGAGGAAAGTAATCTGTGTTATACCAGATGATGTATGATAAGAGAGTGAAAAGGACAAGATATAGTATCCGAATATTAGTTTCCTCAGTGGATAGGTGAAAAACAAGTGATTGTGGGAAAGATGAATGTGTGATAGAATATGTATAAATCTGAATTTACAGGAAGTGTGACAAGAAAGCCAAAACGGTATACTGGGAAAAAAGATTAAGAAAAGAATAAAGAGCTGGTTTTAATTGTAAAATTTATGGGGAACTAACATCAGCTTATTGACATTAATTTAAAAATAAGTATAATAATAGTTGAGTAATTGTTCAACTATTATTATTTGGAGGTGAATATATGCCAAAAACGTCTTATATTTGTAATTGCGATGTAATTCATGAGGATATTGTGAATGATGTGAAATCCAAGATGCAGCCAAAAGATGATTATATCCAGTTGGCTTCTTTGTTTAAGCTATTTGGAGATGGAACTAGAGTACAAATCTTACACGCTCTAGAACAGAGTGAGATGTGTGTATGTGATCTTGCAGTGCTACTGGGGGTAACAAAATCTGCAATTTCGCATCAGTTAAAGGCATTACGCCTAGCGAATCTGGTAAAATTCCGTAAAGAAGCACAGATAGTTTACTACTCGCTGGCAGATGATCATGTGAAAGAGATTATTGACAAGGGATTTGAGCATCTTTGGCAGAAATAATATTTTTTAATATTATAGTTGAGTAATTGAACAATTAAACAAATTATAAGGAGATTATCATGAAACGCATATTTCTATTAAAAGGGTTGGACTGTCCAAATTGTTCTGCAAAAATTGAAAAAGAAGTCGGAGAGTTGGATGGAGTGCAATCCTCAGTGGTAAATCTGATGAAGCAGACGCTTACAATCAATGTTGCTCAGACAGCCGCAGATACGATAGCCAGTCAGATTGAAACGATTGTTTATAGTCATGAGCCAGATGTGGAAGTTCAGGAAGAAACCGTTATGAATGTTACAAAGAGTTATTCGTTAAAAGGATTGGATTGTCCGAATTGTTCTGCAAAAATTGAAAAAGAAGTCGGAGAATTGGATGGAGTACAATCCTCAGTTGTAAATTTGATGAAGCAGACGCTGACAATCAATGTTGCTCCAGTTGCCGCAAATACAATAGCCAGTCAGATTGAAACGATTGTCCACAGCCATGAGCCAGATGTAGAAGTTTCCGAAATTGCACAGGAATACTATATACCTGCAAAAAAACAGGATACCAATACATCCTATAACAATGAGGACAAGAAGTTGACGATTCGTTTAGCGATTGGCGCAGCAATCTATGGTATTGGTATGGCATTGACAGTTTTTGCGAAAGTGCCACTGCCTGTCGAGTTAGTTTTTCTCATTGTCTCCTATATTATTCTTGGCGGGGATGTTGTATGGCAAGCTGTGAGGAATATTTCAAAGGGACGTGTGTTTGATGAACATTTCCTGATGAGCGTTTCTACGATTGGTGCTTTTGTCATTGGTGAATATCCGGAAGCAGTTGCTGTTATGCTGTTCTATCAAGTTGGTGAATTTTTCCAGTCATTGGCTGTTAAGCGTTCCAGAAAATCTATATCAGATTTAATGGATATACGTCCGGATTGTGCTACAGTCAGAAGGAACGGAGAATTGATTACCATATCTCCTGAAAGTGTTGCCATTGGTGAGATTATTATTGTAAAGCCTGGTGAAAAAATCCCATTAGACGGTGTGGTATTGGATGGAGATTCTATGCTGGATACGAGGGCTTTAACTGGAGAATCGGTTCCGAGAAGCGTTCATAAAGGAGACGAAGCACTTTCCGGTTGTATGAATCAGACGGGTGTTTTAACGATTAAGACAACGAAAGCATTTGGTGAATCTACTGCTTCAAAGATTATTGATCTTGTGGAGAATGCGTCCAGTAGAAAAGCACCAACAGAAAATTTCATTACTACATTTGCACGTTATTACACTCCTGTTGTTGTAATCTTAGCAGCTATTCTGGCAATTCTGCCACCGATCCTTCTTGGTGGAGGCTGGACAGAGTGGATTCGCAGAGGATTTGTTTTCCTTGTGGTATCTTGCCCATGTGCATTGGTCATTTCAATCCCGCTGACTTTCTTCGGAGGTATTGGTGCGGCATCTAAACGAGGTGTTCTTGTAAAAGGAAGTAATTATTTAGAGGCGCTTAATAATGTCAGCATTATTGTGTTCGATAAAACTGGAACACTTACAAAGGGTGTTTTCAATGTGACTGATATTCTGCCTGCAAATGGATTTTCAAAAGAACAGGTTCTGGAGTATGCGGCCCAGGCAGAGAGCTTTTCTAACCATCCTATTGCAAAATCCATTCTCTCTGCTTATGGAAAAGAAATTGACCAATCAGTTATCTCTGATTACAAGGAAATTTCCGGATATGGAATCAGTGCCATGGCAGGAAAGAAGAAAGTTTATGCTGGCAATACGAAACTTATGGATTCAGAGCATGTGGAGTACACAGCCTGTGAAAAAGTTGGTACAAAGGTTTATGTAGCAGTAGATGGTCAATATGCCGGATGCATTTTGATAACAGATGAAGTAAAGCCGGACAGCAAAAAAGCAATTTCTGATTTGAAACATATCGGTGTGGAAAAAACAGTCATGCTTACTGGTGATGATGAAAAAATTGGAAAGGCTGTTGCGGAAGAATTGCAGTTGGATGAATATTATGCACAACTGTTTCCTGATCAAAAAGTGGAAAAGGTTGAGCTTTTAGATGGTAAAAAGAGACCGGGAAGCAAATTGGCTTTTGTTGGTGATGGTATCAATGACGCTCCTGTCCTTGCTCGTGCGGATGTTGGTATCGCAATGGGTGGTCTTGGTTCAGATGCGGCCATTGAAGCTGCGGATGTGGTTCTGATGACAGATGAACCATCTAAGCTGGTGGATGCGATTGATGTGGCAAAAGCGACAAAACAGATTGTCATGCAGAATATAGTGATTGCCCTTGGAATTAAGAGTGTGTTCCTGATCCTTGGTGCTCTGGGTATAGCTGGAATGTGGGAAGCTGTATTTGGTGATGTAGGCGTTACCATAATTGCTGTTTTGAACGCAATGAGAATTTTGAAAAAATAGGAAATGAGGTGGAAATGTGAAACGAAAACTGATTCTGTTAGCAGTTACAATTGTTTTTCTTGCAGGTTTCGGTGCACTTTTGCACTCACCGCCTTCTATGATTGATGCAGTCACAGGAGCAACACCGAAGTCAAAAAAGGCGGCTCAAGCCTCCGCACAGTTGGAAGGCTCTTATGTTCTCGGTATTAATATGATGTCAGATGGTCTCGACAACGAGAACACCCGGAATAAATTAAAAGAATTGGCACTGGACGATTCGGAAACAAATGAAACAGATCTCATGAAAACGGACATTAGTTTTCGGTTATATGTATCTGAGACGGATTATCCGCTTGTCAGTTATGCTAAGAAACTCTGTGACAGGTTGAAACAGGCCGGTTTTTTCGTAGATCTGAAAGAGTACAGTAACACAATGATGCTATCAAGAGTGGTAAGTGGAAAGTATGATGTATTCCTGGCATCGGATGATTTTATTGACGTTACAACGCTAACACAGATGGACTATATGATCATGGACAGCGAAGAAATGAGGTGAGCGGGAATTTATGAGAAAATGGAATACGATTTTGTCTGTTTTAATGCTTCTCATTTTTATGATTCATGGAATCATGGGCAGCTTTATGCTGAACGGAGTTGGAAGTAGTGCAGGGAAACTTCTTGCATGGATTGGTGTTGGTATTCTTGTTGTGCATACGGTGATTGGTGTCATCCTGACAGTTCAGAGTTTACAGACAGCGAAGCAATCCGGAAAAATGTATCTGAAACAAAACGTCATATTTTGGGCGAGACGAGCCAGTGGGATGGCAATACTGATTCTGCTGTTATTCCATATTGGCTTGTTTGGAAAGGTGCAGAATGGGACATATATTTTGTTCCCTTTTACAACGGTAAAGATGGTAACTCAGCTTTTGTTCGTAGCGGCAATCTTTGTCCATATTTTTATCAATATCCGCCCATTGCTCGTATCACTGGGAATCATCAGTTATAAAGAACGAAGGAGTGATATTTATTTGATCCTTTCGGTGCTTCTTCTTTTTATAGCGGGAGCGGTTATTTTATATTATATTGGGTGGCAATATCTATGAGTAAGACAATTATTATTATAGGTGCTGGACTGGCAGGACTTTCAGCGGCTTTGCAGGCAGCGGAAAATGGATGCAATGTAAAACTGGTTTCCTCCCTTCCGTCAGAGCGGGCACAGTCTGTTATGGCGGAGGGCGGTATCAACGCAGCTTTGAATACAAAAGATGAAAACGATAGTCCCGAAGAACATTTTACAGATACAATAAAGGCAGCATGTGGTCTGGCAGATCCAAATGCAGTTTGGGGAATGACACAGGCAGCACCGGAGCTGGTGCACTGGCTGCTAAAACTTGGAGTTAAATTTAACATGAGTGGCTATGATGATGTGGATCTGCGGAATTTTGGCGGGCAGAAAAAGAAACGGACTGCTTTTGCACAGAGCGATACCGGGAAGCAGATCATGACAGTTATGATAGACGCTGTTCGCAGGAAAGAAGCATCTGGTATGGTAGAACGGTTCAGCCATCATTCTTTCCTAACACTTCGTCTGTGTGGCAATATTTGTTGTGGCTGCGTAATCAGGGATGAATACAGTCAGGAGACTGTGGAATTACCGGGGAATGCGGTTATTGTTGCCACCGGTGGTATGCACGGATTGTTTGGAAATACAACGGGTTCGCTGAGCAATACAGGAGAAGTCACCGCAGAATTGTTCCGGCTTGGTGTTCCTCTGGCAAATGGCGAGATGATCCAGTATCATCCGACAACTGTGAAATGTGGTGGAAAACGCATGCTCATCAGCGAGGCGGCCAGAGGGGAAGGTGGCAGGTTGTTTGCCATGAAAGATGGAAAACAATGGTATTTCATGGAGGAAAAATACCCGGAGCTTGGAAATCTGATGCCACGAGATATTACCGCCAGAGAGATATGGAAGGTTAGCCATGAATCAGAGGTATTTCTTGACATGACGGAAATATCGGAGGAGATTATTTCAAATAAGCTATCTGGTCTGGCAGACGATTGTATGACCTATCTGCATAAAGATATACGAAAGGAACCGGTGTCTGTTTTACCGGGAATTCACTATTTTATGGGAGGCATTCTGGTGGATGAGCAGCACAGAACGCCGATTCAGAATCTTTACGCTGCCGGAGAATGCTGTGCCCAATATCATGGTGCCAACCGTCTTGGTGGAAATTCTCTGTTAGGAGCGTTATACGGAGGACGTGTTGCGGCAAAATCAGCATGCGAACAGGCAGATGTAGTAGATCTATCTTGTGCGACACAGATAGATTTTCCACCAGCGTCTCAAATTTCAGAAATAAAGCAATTAAACAAAGTGATGCAGGAGACTATGGGCGTTGTCAGAAATGAGAATACGTTGTTAAATGGGATTCAAACGGTACAAGCGCTGACAGGAAATCTTCCATTGCTTGGCATGGCAGTTCTAAAGAGTGCTCTTGCAAGAAAAGAAAGCCGTGGTGCACACTGGCGGGAGGATTATCCGAAGAGCAATGACGATGATTACCTTAAAACAACGGTAGCCAGATTTGATGGAAAGCAGATACAGATTTCCTTTGTACCTGTTCCAGAAAGGCGGTGATTCACTTGGTATATAAAATAAGAATCAGGCGGCAGGAGAGTCAGAAAGCAGACAGTTATTGGCAGGAATTTGAGTTTGACGGAAGCAAAAACAGCTCTGTTGCCACTGTTCTAAAGGAATTGAACAGTAGAACCCCTTTGAAAGATAACTCAGGAAATATAGTTACTCCCATCAGCTGGGAATGTAGCTGTATGGTGCGAAAATGTGGGGCTTGCGCCATGCTGATTAACGAACGTCCGAGGCTGGCATGCTCTACATTTCTACATACGTTAAAAGGTTCTACAATTACCTTGGAACCTTTAAGCAAATTTCCGCTTGTAAGAGATTTGATCGTTGACCGGTCAATTCTGTTTGAAAATTTGAAAAAACTGAACCTTTGGCTTGAAAGTGAAGCTTATATGAGTTCGTGGACACATGAACCGAGATACCAGTCGGCACGCTGTCTGATGTGTGGCTGCTGCCTTGAAGTGTGTCCTAACTTCTCTGCAAATGGGACTTTCGCAGGCGCTGTTGCTGCAGTCAACGCATTTCGGATTCTGAATGAAGAACAGGAAAGCACTCATTTGAATGAGATTTCTGCTGAATATAAGAAGAGATTTTTTGAAGGATGCGGGAAGTCGTTATCTTGTCATGATATTTGTCCGATTGGTCTGCCTGTGGAAGAACTACTTGTAAGGTCGAATGCAGCGGCTGTTTGGGGCAAATAAAATGGATGATAAAAGCTATAATGAATGTATGAAGAGAATCAAAAACTTGATTCTCTTTTTTAAAATACATACATTGACAAATATCTATGTATATATTATATTGAAAATAGACAATAATCAATGTGAGGTGTCAATATGAATGCAATGGATGTGGCTTTGATATGCAAGGCTTTGGGCGATGCGAACCGGCTGGAAATTGTACAGATGCTGTCGGATGGAGAAAAGTGCGGGTGTAAACTTTTGGAAAGATTTGAAATTACCCAGCCAACTTTATCCCATGATGAATTTTCCGGAAATATTGTAGCTAATAGTTATTTAAACTGTTGTATTTGTTTAAAAATTAAAAAATATCTAATGAGTCTTCCGCATCTACCCACATCTGCAAATTTCCATCAAGATATAATTTTGCATATTCAAGAGGTTCATCAATGGCGAGTGCGTTTAATGCACAGTCTGATCCTGGTGTGGTTTTTAAGTTCTTTTCAGCTTCCCAACAGTCAATGCGGAGCATATAGCCAACAGAGGTGTAAACATCAATACTGTTGCGCTTGGGATTGTATTCTGCAAATATTGTTCTCATCGTATTAAATCTCCTTATCGTTAAATCAATCATTTGTTGCAAAAATCAGAAGCATTTCAATCAGTTCACAATGTCACTTTTATTTTGTGTTATACTGTTTTATATAATTTTCTTGCCCTTGTTTTTGCCCTTATCAGAGTTCGTAAACACTGGTGGGACGATATAACGCAAGGGAAACAATAAGGGAAAGCTCACCTGCGATAAACTTTGTGTTTTCAAGGGATTGAGAGATATTTGATAATAAAATATAACAGTTATTAAATCCCTTGGAATATATGAAATCTCAATTCTAGTTTGTAGATGCAAATACATAGTAATTATGGTGTAGGGGACAAGGAATTGTTCCCTGCAAATCGGAATTTAATTTATACATTTGGAGGTGGTAAACAATGAGAAAATGTGCAAAATGCGGAAAAGTTATGATGTCAGATTTAAGACTTAAAGTAAATGGTGGGGGCTATGGGATTGTTGTTCATGTAGATGAAAAACAAAAGGCAAAAATTATAGATGATGTAAAAGTTGCGGTCTGTCCAGAGTGTGGTAATATAGAAATGTATTTAGAGGATTTAACTAATTTGAAAGATTAAGCGATAACTTCCAGATGATAAAGCAGAAGTATAGGGTTTGATTCATATGATTTCAGTAAAAAAACAGAGAATTGCTGCTATTATGGTTTTAAGTTCCATCATGCTGATTTTACTTTTGTCGCTAAATTTCCGAATCTGGAGTGGATATTATGCAGAAGGGGATTTGGAAAGTATAGTCATACAGCAGATGGAATGCTTGGAAAAGTCAAATAGTGAAAACGATATAAGCGAAAGTATATGTTTGCATTTCTATGAGTGTATATGTTTCGGTGGAATAGAAATAATGGTGCTCTGGGTATATGATGGCTTTAAAGACCTCGGACAAGGTGAGTTTTCTTTCAGACCGGGAGTTACCCTTTGCAGTCTATCGGTTCGGATGGATGATTAAATACTTCTGATAATCAAATTTAAAATTTATTATCAGGAGGAACTTCGATGTATGTATTAAATGCAAATCATATTTCAAAAAGTTATAAAACTGCAGGAGAAACTATGCGGATTTTGCAGAATGTGAATCTGCAAGTTATGAAAGGAGAAATGGTTGCTATTATGGGACCATCCGGCAGTGGAAAGACTACTCTGCTCCATGTGCTGACCGGGGTTGACACACCGGACGATGGAGAAATCGTAATAGGAGGAGAAACGTTTTCACAGCTTACGGAAGAAGAGAAGGCATTTTTTCGCAGAAAGCATATGGGAATGATTTTTCAGGATTTCCAGCTTTTGGAGAGTTTGACGGTAAAAGAAAATATATTGTTACCACTCATTCTTGAACGAAAAGAAGCAGACATCCAGCAAGAGCGTTTTTCAAAAATAGCGGATGTGCTCGGCATTGAAAAATTAGCTGACAAAGGAATTACGGAAATATCGGGAGGTCAGAAACAGAGAGTTGCGATTGGCAGGGCGCTGATCAATGAACCGGATATTATTTTTGGAGATGAGCCAACAGGAAGCCTTGACCGAAAGACCACCGGGGATGTGATGCGATGTATGAAACAGATGAATCAACGGTCTGGCATCAGCTTTCTGCTTGTAACACATGATGCTTATACGGCATCCTTTTGTGACCGGGTACTTTTTCTACAGGATGGGAATCTGGCAAAAGAAGTAAAGAAAGAGAACACTGCCGATAATTTCAGAGAAGATATATGGAAAACGCTGTGCGGTTTGGGAGGTGGAAAAGATGACCTTTTTTGATATTTCCCGAAAGATGCTGAAAGCTGGTTTTTACAAATATCGATTGTACTTTCTATGCAATTTATCTGCAACGGCATTATTCTGTTGTTTTGCAGTTATTTCCACAAACAGGACGTTTATGAATGCGTCGATTGTAAATTCATCAATATCCAATAACATTTATCTTCCATTTTTTCTGTCTGCAGTGTTTCTGTTTTTTTTTCTTCCTGTTTCGTGTCAGGCATTTCTGGCATCAAGAAAACAGGAATACGGCGTGATGTTTTCTCTTGGCATGAGCCGGAAGGAAGCGTTTAGAAACTTACTTTTTGAAAATGTGATCATATCCGTGCTGGCATTAGCAATAGCACTTGCGGCAGGAACTGTGCTGTCATTTTTATTTTTTTCCGTTATCATTTATGCAATAGATGTTCACGGAGTGCAATGGCAGTTTTGCCCGGAAGCATATAAGCTTACAGCAGTTCTATATACAGTAGTGGTGGCAGTTGCCTTTATCCTGAATGCCGGGAGACTTATGCTGGATAAAATTGGAACCCTGCTAAAAGCACAATATCGGGCAGAAAAAACAGGAAAGATCGGTACGTTCTTATGCAGACTTGCACCCAACTACATGAGGTTTCATCTGGTGGAATGGTCATTTGTCCGCAGACACAAGAAAGAATGGGGATGTAGGTATGTTTTAGCATCTCTCATAATAGCGGTATCTGTTATGCTTACGGGGGTATGTGTGACTTTATATCCGGCTTTTCTACAGGATGCAAAAAGTTATTCTCCCTATGACATGGTGTACTCAGAAATCTATGGAATGAATCAGGTTTCAGTACAGGATGTCCTTCATATATTGGAGAAAAATGGTGTTACTGTAGAACAGGTCATTCAGCTTCCCTATATCAGAGATGATGTTTTTAATTACCTTCCTGTGACAGAAATAAACCGGGATTTTGGATGTGATTATCAGATTCAGGAAGGCGAGTTTTTGAATTTGTTTCAGTACAATCTGGAAGATGGGTATGAACATAACATACAGCCAGTATCTACTGTAACGATTTCCGGGGACAGAAAGCTGCAGTCTGTTGGAACAGATGTAAAGATACTGTTTAATCAAAATCCGACCTTTGCAGATAAAACACTGATCATAAACGATTCTGATTTCGAAAAATTAAGTGCAGATATAACAGGTAGTGCTGGTATCGCAAACTTGTTTCAGTTTCAGAATTGGGAAGATTCTTATGCGGGAGTATGTGAAGTAAAAGAATATCTGCAGGAAAGCAATCAGTTGAATGAAGATGAGCAGACATATTATGAATTGTCTTCGAAAGTGGAGAAATACCAGGATGCAAAGAAATCAGGGCAATTTTTATTATTTTTGATGGCATTTGTGATAGGGCTTATGATAATGGCTGAGTTTCTGTTAATTCATTCACGTATCCAGGCAGAGAAGGAAGAAAATAGCAGGGTAGTTTGTAGTTTGCGAATGTTGGGAATGATAGACGAGGAAATGGTAAAGTGCCTATGCTATAAGAATTTTCTAAGATTTATACCGCCATCGGTTGTGGGAACAATCCTTTCTTTCCTGCCATCTTATTATCTGAATGAGAGTTATGGAATGGGGACGAATGGAATTCTGGCAGGAATCGTATTTGGAGTGATTTTGACAGTCGGAATATTCGTAGTGATACGCAGGTATTCTGAAAAAGAAGAAAAATTTTATGAAAGCGGTTTTATAATACAAGGAAGAGGATTTTTCGAGAGGATTTTTTGATTATAGATAAGTAGAAAAAGATTCAAATCCTGTTTATAATTAAAAGATAAAGATAGAGACAACTCGAAGTTTTTAGGGCTAAAGCCAATATAAATAATACTAGACAGGTTTGTCCAAT
>OGKR01001638.1_pt1 | contig 15308 bp, 13 predicted proteins | sample 1572431 | NCBI WGS metagenome assembly OGKR01 (sample SAMEA2582079, study PRJEB24529) | metagenome | biome: Human gut stool | place: China | collected 2011 | reverse complement strand
TCATTTTTAGCGGTAATGAAGATAGTTTCATTGCCGCTTTTTTCATGCAGAATTGTAATTTCAGTGACAAATTTGTCAGAGAAACAAGGCTGAAAATACTGATTTTGTCAGCGGGGATGGATGTTTGTCACCAATTCAAACTTTCCTAGCCGTCACCCAGAGGGATTAACTACAGTGTAGGATGAGTTTTGGGGTGTAAAATTAGGAAAAGCAGTGAAACAAAACACTATATTCTTGTCTGTGATATCAGGCCTGTCGGAAGAGTCCGTTCAGATTAGATAAATACAATCTATTTTGGACGGGCTTTTTTGCGTGAGCATCGCGAGTGCGTTCAGGGAAAGGAAGTTGCCTATGGAAGACAATGCTGATCTTGGACATTACTATATCAAAGAACTCGAATTCTTAAGGAGACCAGATCAGCTTTGCAGAATATATAATGCTTTCTAACATTGACAAAACTACAATTTTTGTTTATAATAATAAACATTAAAAGGACGGTGTATAGGGATGAAGAAAGCTACGTATAATATATTACCGGGAACAGAGGAAATCTTACAGACTATGGGAGAACAGATCAAGCTTGCAAGACTTAGACGGAGGTTATCTGCGGAGCTGGTTGCAGAACGCGCCGGAATCAGCCGAGCCTCTCTCTGGAAGGTTGAAAAAGGAGAGCCGTCGGTTGCTATGGGCATATATGCAGCTGTTCTGCATGCCTTAAACAATCTAGACAAGGATCTTCTTCTTGTTGCCAGGGATGATGAGATGGGCAGACAACTGCAGGATCTAAATCTGATTACAAAGAAACGTGCGCCAAGGAGGTCTGAATAATGGCGATGAATCAGAAAACCATCTTCGTATATGATGATTTCAGTACTGATCAGCCTATTCTTATGGGTAGTCTCTATGTGAATGTCATAAAAGGCGGGGAGGACGATAACAGTATTAGCATCGAATTGGCTGTACAGACTGCAGTGAGATTTGGTATTTCAAAATCAGATGCGGAAGTCTACGCAGAAAATATCCTGAAAATTGTCAGAGATAACTGGGAGAAATTAGCCGCCGGATGTGATCTGACGCGCAGACAGATTGAAGAAATGAGACCTGCATTCAGCGCTTGTTACGAATAAAATACATAGCGGACAGCTTTTCTGGAAAAGGAATGGCTGTCCGCTATTCTTTTGTCTATGTAGTATTCGGAGGCCTTATTCAAATATAAGGTGTTAAAATTGCATTGTCTCAAATAGAAATTATGATAGAAGACATTAGATTAGGAGGAGTATATTCCTTGTGGATATGGGAAGTTTATCTCCATCATACCTATTGAAATCTCCATCATTCGATGGTAAAATGATGGAGATAAATCTGAAATGAAGGAGATTCCTATGAGGGATTTTGATTATATTGCAAGTCCTGCGAAGTTGCTGACACCTGAAATTGTTCAGATGGTTAGCAGCATCCACGAACATAAAGGCAAACAGGAATTATTTCTCGAAGCCAATGTAGATGAACTGAAAACACTCTTGGAAGTTGCTTTGATTCAAAGTACGGGAGCATCCAATCGAATCGAAGGTATTTTTACAAGCGATAAGCGCTTGGAAGAACTGGTAAGCCAAAAAGCAGAACCTCGCAACCGATCTGAGCAGGAAATTGCCGGTTATCGTGAAGTGCTTTCCACAATTCACGAAGGCTATGAATATATCAATCCAAGACCGAACATTATTTTGCAGTTACATCGAGATCTGTACTCCTATTCACAGGGGACAGCCGGTGGAAATTATAAGAACTCCGATAATGTAATTGCAGAAACAGATGCCGAGGGTCATCAGAAAGCACGTTTTATTCCGGTGCCCGCATTTCAGACTGCTGAAGCAATGGAAGAACTTTGCACTCGCTTCCTTGAAGCGTGGGAAGCGGACCGCATTGATAAACTGGTTTTGATTCCCATGTTCATTGTGGACTTTCTATGTATCCATCCTTTCAATGATGGAAATGGTAGAATGAGTCGGTTGCTCACTTTACTGCTTTTTTATAAGGCGGGATACATCGTTGGGAAATATGTCAGTATGGAAATGCTGATTGAAAAGACAAAAGAAACATATTATGAAGCCCTTCAAGCAAGTTCTACTGGCTGGCATGAGGGAGAAAACAGCTATGAGCCTTTTGTTAAATATTATCTGGGTATCATGCTGAAAGCATATAATGAATTTGAAAGTCGTGTAGAACATTTGAAGCATCGCAGTCTTTCTAAGCCTGATAGAATTAAAGCAGTTATTGATAACAAGGTTGGCAAGATTACAAAGAAAGAAATCATGGAGTTTTGTCCTGATATAAGCAAAATTACCGTGGAAAGGACTTTGACGGATCTGGTTAAGAGTGGGTATATTGCAAAAGTTGGTGCAGGTCCATCTACCGGATATGTCCGTATTTAATAAAATATCTCCGTCATTACAAGTAAAATGATGGAGATATTTTTAAGTTGATGGAATGTGATAACTGAGTATCTTAAATAAAAGGAAGGAAAATATTATGGAATATTCGGCAATTCTTCATGATATGGATAAAAGATTCTGCTATGCAATCGATAAGGATTTATTCGTGATACGTGTGCAGGTAAAAAAAGATGATATAAAAGAGATCATTCTCCATTATGAGGATAAGTACATACCATTGGAATGGAAGGATACGCGAAAGACGATTCCGATGAAGAAGATTGCCACATCACAGTTTCATGACTATTATGAGGCACAGCTTCAGATGCATTTGATATGCCTCCGCTATTATTTTGAATTTACGGATATGCAGGGAGAAAAGGTATATTACGGCAACTATGAGTTTAGCCGGGAATGCATTACAAACAGGGACAGAATGTTCGATTGTCCGCAAAACCTTCGTGAGGAAGAAATGTTTGAGGTGCCGGAGTGGGCAGCAAACAAGGTTGTGTATCAGATTTTTCCATCTCGCTTTGCAGCATCACAGCCAATAGACAAGGAACTGTGGTATAAAGCACCCATTACATCTAAGGATAATCTGCATGGTGATCTCAGAGGAATTATTGATCATTTGGATCATATTCAGAAGCTGGGGATAGATGTTGTGTATTTAACACCTATTTTTAAATCGGATTCCAGCCATAAATATGATACCACTGATTATTATCAGATTGATCCTTCCTTCGGAACAACAGAGGATCTTAAGGAGCTGGTGCAAAAAGCGCATGAGTGTGGAATGAAAGTAGTGATGGATGCGGTATTCAACCATACAGGAAGAGATTTTTTTGCATTTAAGGATATCATAGAAAAAGAAGAAAAATCCAGATATCTGGACTGGTATTTTATCGAGAGATTTCCGCTGAAGGGTGAAAAAGGAGAAGCTCCTAACTTCAAATGTTTTGGTTATTATGGCGGAATGCCAAAATTAAATCTGAAAAATCCGGGGGTTGAGAAATTCGTTACAGATGTTGCATGTTATTGGATTAAGGAATGCGATATCGATGGATGGAGAATGGATGTAGGTGACGAAATCAGTCATTTCTTCTGGAAGCGATTTAGAAGGGCTGTTAAGACAGTAAAAAAGGATCTGCTGATCATTGGAGAAATCTGGCATTATGCAGGAGATTTTCTTGAGGGAGATGAGTGGGATACGGTCATGAATTATCCGTTTTATCTGAATCTCATAGATCTGCTTGCAGATGAAAAAATCAATGTCAGCCAGTTTATACAGAATCTTGGATATTTGGAGGGGCGCTTAAACAAAAAATGCTATCCCCTAATGTGGAATCTGATCGACAGCCATGATACAGCAAGATTTTTACATCTATGTGATGATAATAAGAAAAAGCAGCACTTGGCAGCAGCTTTTCAATTGTTATTACCGGGAATGCCCATGATTTATTACGGAGATGAATTTGCGATGCCCGGAGCAAATGATCCGGATTGCAGACGTGGCATGTACTGGGATGAAGAATACCAGGATAAAGAGATGCTTGAATGGTATAAGCAGCTGCTGAAGGTGCGAAAAAACCATGCATGTATCGTAGAGGGTGAACCGATGGAAATAGCTGCAAGGGACGAGGAAGAGACGATCGTCCTGACCAGAAAAAATGGAGAAGAGACACTCGCTTTGATCTTCAACTGCAGTAGCAGTGCAAGAGTGTTTCATGAATATGCGCAAAAATATGATTTACTTAGAGAGAAACCCTTTGATGGAAAAATAGCGGGGCTTGATGCCGCTGTAATAGTACTTTAAGCTGTAATGCAGAAGAGGCCATTCGGGCATATGCGGAGGTGATGCTTTTCATTTGCAAAAAAGATGAGGTGTGATAAGATGAGAAAAGTATAGAAACAAATTAAAATATATCGCTGGAGAAAATGTTATTATGAAGAAAAAAATAAATTATGCAGAAATTATGAAGGAGACAGGAATCCTGACTGTGGCGGTAGCCATCATCGCGGCAGCAGTCTACTTTTTCCTGGTGCCGAGTCATGCGTCGGTCAGCAGTATTTCCGGTCTCGGCATCGTGCTGTCTAACTTTATACCGCTTCCTTTGTCAGCCATTACGATGATCCTGAATGTAGTGCTTTTGCTCATCGGTTTTGTCACCTGCGGGAAAGAATTCGGGGTAAAGACGGTGTACACCAGTGTGATGCTGCCGGTATTCTTAGGGCTTTTCGAGATGCTGTTTCCAAATTTCGGTTCCATGACGGACAGTCAGGAACTGGATGTACTGTGCTATATTCTGGTGGTCAGCGTGGGACTCAGCATTCTGTTCAACCGGAATGCATCTTCCGGAGGACTGGATATTGTGGCGAAGATCATGAATAAATATCTCCATATGGAACTGGGTAAGGCTATGTCTCTCTCCGGTATGTGCGTGGCACTGTCCGCAGCACTGGTATATGATAAGAAAACGGTGGTGCTGAGTATTCTGGGTACCTATTTCAACGGAATCATTCTGGATCATTTTATTTTTGATAATAATATCAAGCGGCGTGTCTGCATTATTACGAAGAAAGAGGAAGAACTGCGCCAGTTTATTACAAGAGATCTGCACAGCGGTGCCACGATCTATGAAGCCATCGGTGCCTATCATTTCGAAAAACACAACGAGATCATCACCATCGTAGACAAAAGTGAGTACCAGAAATTAATGAAATTCATCAATGAACTGGACCCCAAGGCGTTTATTACCGTATATAATGTATCGAGTATGAAGTATCAGCCGAAGAGTGGGGCCTTTTGACCCTGGCTTTGATGCCTACGGATTGTTCCGTGCTACGCACTCTCACAATCCTCCCCTCTATTCGCATATCGTGGGATTATCATCCCACTTTTATGCTCATATCGGGGCGGGTCAAAAGGTCTTTCACCCACTCATGAGCAAGCTCATGTGGGCTTAGACCTTTTGCCCCTGGCATCATAGTTATTATAATATTGTAGAAATATGTCAAAGCGACAATTATTTTATATCATTATGCTAGTGACACGTCAAGGAATTTCTTGTACAATGGGATAGAAGAAAGTTAGTCAGGTGAATGAAATGAAGAAAAAAGAACATATTGTAAAAACAATAAAACCGGGCAGTATTGCAGAGGAACTGGAGATCACTCCCGGAGATAAAGTACTTGCCATAGATAACACGGAAATTGAGGATATTTTTGATTATCAGTTTCTCACCCAGGATACGTATATTGAAATGCTGGTGGAAAAAGCGGACGGAGAGCAGTGGCTCTTAGAGATCGACAAGGAATTCGACGAGGATCTGGGCATTGAATTTGAAAACGGTCTGATGGACGAATACCGACATTGTCATAATAAATGTATTTTCTGCTTTATCGATCAGATGCCGAAGGGCATGCGGGATACCCTGTATTTTAAGGATGACGATTCCCGTCTGTCTTTTTTGCAAGGAAATTATGTGACACTGACAAATATGTCAGACCATGATATCGACAGAATCTGCAGATATCATCTGTCGCCCATCAATATTTCTTTCCAGACCATGAACCCGGATCTGCGCTGTAAGATGCTGAATAACCGTTTCGCCGGGGAGGCACTGAAAAAGGTGGATATCCTGAATGAAGCCGGAATCCGGATGAACGGACAGATCGTACTCTGCAAAGGGGTAAATGATGGGAAAGAGCTCGAATTCAGTATTCAGAAGCTGATGGAGTACCTTCCGAATGTGGAAAGTGTCTCTGTGGTGCCGGTAGGGCTGTCTAAATACCGTGACGGGCTGTATCCGTTAGAACCTTTTAACGCGCAGGATGCAGGAGAAGTCATAGATCTGATCGAGAAATATCAGAAGATCTGTATGGAAAAGTATGGAACACATTTTATCCAGGCCAGTGATGAGTGGTATATTCTGGCGGGAAGAGAAGTGCCTGAAGAGGAACGCTATGATGGTTATCTCCAGCTGGAAAACGGTGTAGGTATGATACGCCTGCTGTTAGATGAATTCCATGACGGACTTGAGAGGCGAATTGCAGAAAAACAGGCAGGTGCAGGTCTTCCATGGGAAGGCATCAGAGAAATCTCTCTGGCGACGGGAAAGCTTGCTTTTCCTTATTTAAAGAGAATGTCAGAAGAGGTGATGCAGGAATATCCGGGACTGCAGATTCATGTATATGAGATCGTAAATGAATTTTTCGGAGAGATGATCACTGTGTCCGGACTTTTGACCGGCGGGGATATTGAAAAACAGTTAAAGGGAAAAAAACTGGGAGATACCTTATATCTGCCCAGAAATGTACTGCGCAGCGGAGCGGATCTGTTCCTGGATGATGTAACGGTGCCTGAACTGGAAAAGTCTTTACAAGTGCCCGTGAATATTGTAAAATCAAGCGGATATGATCTTGTGGATGCGTTGCTTGGAATCAGTGATTCCGGGCAGAAATAAGAAGCAGGAGCAGAAATGGAGGAAATTATGGCAAAGAGAAAATCCAAGCCCATCGTTGCGGTGGTGGGACGCCCGAATGTAGGTAAATCCACCCTGTTCAATGCATTGGCTGGCGAAAATATATCGATTGTAAAAGATACGCCCGGCATTACCAGAGACCGTATTTATGCGGATATCCATTGGCTGGATATGACATTTACCCTGATTGACACCGGCGGTATCGAGCCGGACAGCAAGGATGTGATCCTATCCCAGATGCGTGAACAGGCAGAGATCGCCATGGAGACGGCAGATGTAATCATTTTCCTGGTGGATGTAAAGCAGGGACTGGTGGACGCTGATTCTAAGGTGGCGGACATGTTGCGCCGCTCCCACAAACCGGTGGTACTGGTAGTCAACAAAGTAGACAGTTTCCAGAAGTATATGGCGGATGTTTACGAATTCTACAATCTGGGTATCGGCGATCCCCATCCGATCTCTGCGGTGAACCGCTTGGGAATCGGTGACATGTTAGAAGCTGTCACGGAATATTTTGATAAGGAGCAGGCGGAGGAAGAAGAGGATGACCGCACCCGTGTGGCTATCGTTGGAAAACCTAACGTAGGGAAGTCTTCCCTGATCAATAAGCTGCTGGGTGAGAATCGACTGATCGTATCCGATATCGCAGGTACTACCAGAGACGCGGTGGATACCGAGATCACTTATAACGGCAAGGAATATGTCTTCATTGATACTGCGGGACTTCGACGTAAGAATAAGATCAAGGAAGAACTGGAGCGTTACATGATCGTCCGTACTGTCAGTGCCGTGGAGCGTGCGGAGGTCGTGGTACTGATGATCGATGCGGAAGAAGGCGTTACGGAGCAGGATGCGAAGATCGCGGGAATTGCCCATGAGAGAGGCAAGGCTACGATCATCGTTGTGAATAAGTGGGATGCTATCGAAAAAGACGACAAGACTATTTACAAATTTACGGAAAAGGTGCGCAATACTTTGTCCTTCATGCCGTATGCGGAGCTTCTGTTCGTCTCTGCGAAGACGGGTCAGAGACTGCCCAAGCTGTTCGAGACCATCGATATCGTCAGCGAGAACCATGCCATGCGTGTGGCAACCGGCGTACTGAATGAGATTATGGCAGAGGCTGTAGCCATGCAGCAGCCCCCTTCCGATAAGGGTAAGAGACTTCGTCTGTACTACATTACCCAGGTAGCGGTAAAACCCCCTACTTTTGTTATTTTCGTAAATGATAAGGAGCTGATGCATTTCTCCTATACCAGATATATTGAGAATCAGATCCGGGAGACCTTTGGTTTCAAGGGGACGCCCCTCAGGTTTATCATCAGAGAACGAAAGGAAAAAGATCAATAATGGAACGTGTTATCTGTTTATTCATCGGCTATGTATTCGGACTGTTTCAGACTGCATATTTTTATGGCAAGTCAAAGGGAATCGATATCCGTAAGTACGGAAGCGGCAATGCCGGTACCACCAATGCCTTAAGAGTACTGGGAACGAAGGCGGGACTGATCGTGTTTGCGGGAGACTGTTTCAAATGTATCATCGCCGTATGCATCACCAGAGCCTTATTCAGTACCGGACATCCGGAGAATATTTATCTGCTGTGCCTGTATACCGGCGCAGGAGCCATCATCGGACACAACTTTCCGTTTTATATGGGATTTAAGGGCGGAAAGGGTATTGCTGCCACTGCAGGACTGATCCTGTCTTTCCACCCCTATTTTATCGTGATGGGGGTGGTACTGTTTTTCGGCGCATTTCTGACCACACATTATGTGTCGCTGGGATCACTGCTGGTATATGCCGGATTTATGATCCAGATGGTAGTCTGCGGACAGATGGGACTGTTCGGCGCCATGCCACAGTCACAGCTGTATGAAATGTATGCAATTACTGCATTTCTTACGGTTATGGCATATTGGAAGCACAGACAGAATATTGTCCGCCTGATCCACGGGAACGAGAGGAAGACCTATCTGTTCAAGAAAAAGGCTGCAGAAGAGCAGACGGAAATATCCGGGGAGGATAAATAAGCTATGGCAAAAGTATGTATATTGGGTGGCGGAAGCTGGGGCATCGGCCTGTCAGTGGTATTACATAAGAACGGACATGAAGTGACAGTATGGTCTGCAGTTCCCGCAGAGATTCAGATGCTTCAGGAGAAGCACGAACACAAGATGCTGCCGGGAGTAAAGCTCCCTGAGGATATGATCTTTACTACGGATGATAAATCTGCGATCGAGGGTAAGGATCTGTTAGTTATGGCAGTCGCAAGCTCCTACACCAGAAGCACGGCACACCGCATCAGCCCGCTGGTGGCGAAGGGACAGAGAATCGTCAGTGTCTCCAAGGGAATCGAAGAGCATACCCTGATGACCCAGGCACAGATCATCGAAGATGAGATCCCCCAGGCACAGGTAGCGGTACTGTCCGGACCGACACATGCGGAGGAAGTCAGCCGTGGTATCCCCACGACGATCGTAGCGGGTTCTAAGAGTAAAAGCTGTGCGGAATATGTGCAGAATCTGTTCATGAACGAGGTGTTCCGTGTCTATACCAGCCCGGATGTATTGGGCATTGAACTGGGCGGTGCCCTGAAAAACGTAGTAGCGCTGGCTGCCGGTATTGCCGACGGACTGGGCTACGGAGATAATACGAAGGCAGCTCTGATCACCAGAGGCATTACCGAGATCGCCAGGCTTGGTACTGCCATGGGTGGTAATTTCGAGACCTTCTGTGGTCTGACCGGTATCGGAGATCTGATCGTGACCTGCGCCAGCATGCATTCCCGTAACCGTCGTGCCGGTATCCTGATCGGGCAGGGCAAGACCTACGAGGAAGCAATGAAGGAAGTACAGATGGTGGTAGAGGGCGTGTATTCTGCGAAAGCTGCCATGGAACTGTCAAAAAAATATGACGTTCAGCTGCCTATTATCGAGCAGGTAAATGAAGTGCTCTTTGACGGTAAGCCCGCGGATCAGGCAGTAAAAGAACTGATGCTTCGTGACAAGAAGCTGGAAGTATCCCATCTGCCCTGGCCGGAAGAATAAATCGTATTTTTGGTGTTGACAGAAAAACGCAAACTGGCTATAATAAGCTCATGTTTAGCGCAAACATAGGATAAGAAGAATGCGATGAAGGGAAGAAGTACTGTTCCTCCACTTCTGACAGAGAGCAGCCGGCAGGTGAGAGGCGCACAGAAGCAGAGCAGGAATACATCCCGGAGCAGCCGGTGGAAAGAGAAGGATCAGATGATTTTTATCAGAGGATCCCGAACGAGTAGATCAGGACGGCAGGCACCGATATCGGCCGAAGTATTGATAGATACTTACTGAGCTGTCAGATGTGAGTCTGGCGGGAACATTAGGTGGTAACACGAGTGATCAAGCTCGTCCTTTTGAAAAAAGGGGCGGGCTTTTTTAGTGCCTTTTGAGCCGAATCCCCTAAAATGTAAAAAAGGCATACAGGGTAAAAAGAGCACAAAAAGGAGAAGAGAAAATGACAGTATTTGATGAATTAAAAGCAAGAGGACTATTGGCACAGCTGACAGATGAAGAGGAGATCAAGGAACTGATCAATAATGGAAAGGCTACCTTCTACATCGGTTTTGATCCTACTGCAGACAGTCTTCACGTGGGACATTTCATGGCCCTGTGCCTAATGAAGAGAATGCAGATGGCAGGCAACAAGCCCATCGCTCTGATCGGTGGAGGAACTGCAATGATCGGTGATCCCTCCGGCAGAAGCGATATGCGTACCATGATGACCAAGGAGACCATTCAGCATAACGTAGACTGCTTCAAGAAGCAGATGAGCCGTTTTATTGATTTCAGTGATGGTAAGGCACTGATGGTCAATAATGCGGACTGGCTGCTGAATCTGAATTATGTGGAACTGTTAAGAGATGTGGGAGCACACTTCAGCGTTAACCGTATGCTGACCGCAGAGTGCTACAAGCAGAGAATGGAGAAGGGCTTAAGCTTCTTAGAGTTCAACTACATGATCATGCAGAGCTTTGACTTCCTGACCTTATACCAGAAATACGGCTGTAACATGCAGTTTGGTGGTGATGATCAGTGGAGCAACATGTTAGGAGGCACCGAGCTGATCCGCAGAAAGCTGGGTAAGGATGCTTATGCCATGACCATCACCCTGCTGTTAAATTCCGAGGGTAAGAAGATGGGTAAGACCCAGAAGGGTGCCGTATGGCTGGATCCCAACAAGACTACACCTTTCGAGTTCTACCAGTACTGGAGAAATGTATCGGACGCTGATGTCCTGAAGTGCCTGCGCATGCTGACCTTCCTGCCTCTGGAGCAGATCGATGAGATGGACAAATGGGAAGGAAGCCAGTTAAATCAGGCGAAGGAAATTCTGGCATACGAATTGACCAATCTGGTACATGGCGAGGAAGAGGCTAAAAAGGCACAGGAGAGTGCAAGAGCACTGTTTACCGGCGGCAACGCCGCAGAAATGCCTACCAGTGAGCTGACAGAGGCAGACTTTACCGATGGTAAGATTGATATTCTCGGTGTTCTGGTGAAATCCGGACTGTCCGCATCCCGCAGTGAAGCAAGACGTGCCGTAGAACAGGGCGGTGTTGTCGTAGCGGATGAGAAGGTTACAGATGTGAAGACCGCTTACGCTCCCGAGCAGTTTGACGGAGAGGGTCTGATCGTCCGCAGAGGTAAGAAGAACTTCAAGAGAGTCGTTATGAGCAAATAAATACAGGATCCTACAGACAGGATCTTCCGTAAAATACGGAGGGTCCTGTTTTTATTTTACAGGCAAATCTCCTTTGGAGAACCGTAGAATTGATACATGCCTATTTTATTCTGGACGAAACTGAGACTTGAACGGATATAGTTGATCATTTTCTGCAAAAAACAGTTACTTTCTGCAAAAGATATTGTTTGTAATGAAAAAAAATATTACTATTTAGATAAAGAGATATATAAATATTAAAGTGTTTTGCAAAAAGTCATGAGTAGGCGGATGTGTTGCAGAGTTTATTTATGCAGAGGGATATTCTGCGGAGCATACAAGACAATTAATTTCTATTGCTGATAATGACGATACTATACAAAATATTTCTTATGATGAAGAGGGAAATATTGATGAAATTGATATTTATAAGTATACGCCATACACATGTGCCAGTAATGAAAGCACTCATTCAGCCAATGTTCTATTTTTAGAAATTTATAATGGAAAAATGTTATCGAATTTTCCGTTATAGTTAGTAATAATGACAGGAGACAAAAATGTCTAAAAAATATTTACTGATCAGCATTGGAATTATTGTAATAGTTATTTTTAGTATATGCATAAAGTGTGGGAAAAATGATTTGCCAACGACCTCTATGATGGACGCCGAAAGAATTTTGCAAGAGTACTTGAAAAGTGCTAATCAATGGGAAGAAGAGTATAGTCTTGAACCAACCGATCCGGTTGTTGGTGAAATTGATAATAATGAAGTGTATAGATTCGAAGTAAGATATAAAGAAAATGTTGAGGAGGTTGGAAGCAGACTGATTAATAACTATGCAATAACGATGGATGGAAAGACTATTTTTTTGTATGATCCCGCAAACGATCAGTGGATTATTCAAAAATGAATATAAGCAGATAATAATGAAGACTGAAAACATATCTATGGTTTTCAGCCTTCATTTTATTATCAAAAATTAATATAATGTAATTTTCAACTTCCTGTGATAAATATTTGAGTTCTTCCAAGCTATTGATTTTGAATTTCAGTCGTACTAATATGACATTACAGAGTGCCAAAATGATATATCAAGCTTGCTATTCTGACTTATATCAAATAATTGGAAAGTATAGACAGTCTTATTCTAAAGAATTTCTTATTTGTTTTCAAAATAATTATTGCAGCATAAACGAAAAACAGACGATATTGACACCCATATAGTAAAAAAGTAAGGGAAAGGGGAAATTATGTTACGAATAGCAATATGTGATGATGAAAAGTTGTTTAGAGAAAATATTAAAAAATATGTATTAAAATATTTATCCGAAAAGGATATTTCATCCGAAATTGATATGTTTAATTCGGGGAAAGAATTACTTGGCTTGGGGACAGATTTACTTGGCTATAATATTATTTTTCTCGACATTAATATGGATGAGATAGATGGAATTATGACTGCACACAAAATTAGAGAGTATAGTATGGATATATATATTGTATTTGTAACTGCTTACGTAAATTATTCATTAGAAGGTTATAAAGTAGATGCGACAAGATATTTATTGAAAAATACTATTAATTTTGATGAGTCTATATATGAGTGTATGGACACAATTTTACATAAAATGAATTACATTGTATTAAAAAAGTATTTTAAATTTAACGAATGTGAAAAAAATGTACAGGTTGATAGGATACTATATATAGAAAGCAGATTGCATAAACTTGAGTTTCATATTATGGAAGATAAGGTTTTGATATATACATTGTATGCAACATTAAATGATATGGAAAGGGAAATGATGGAATATAAATTTATAAGGATTCATCAGAGTTTTCTGGTAAATCTAAAACATATAAAGAGTATTACAGGCTATAGTGTAATACTGAATAACAATCAGAAACTTGTTGTACCAAGAGCAAGGTATAAGGATGTTAAAAGTGCATTTATTGCATATAAAGGAGAAGTGTAATTTATGTTTACATATTTTTTTAGTTTAGCAATAATTGCATTTGAAGTTATTTGCTGCAAAATATTTTTTGAAAGTTTTTGCGATAGCTCTGGGGAAAATAGAAAGTATAAAAGAACAATATTATTAGTTTTGTTGATTGCAATTTATTATATATGCGGGTTTACATTATCAAAATGGATTGTCCTTAAGCAACTATGTGCAATAATGTCAACTGCTATTATCATGCGATTCTATTTTGAAATAAGCTTAGTAAAGTCTGCGGTGTTTGCAATATTATATCAAGGATTATTGATGTTAGTGGATTATTTAGTTTATGCAGGAAATAGTGCAATCGTATCCAGAGAGGGAATAGTAACTCAAGAATATGCACTTGAGGGGAATTTAATTATTATTTTTAGTAAAGTTATTTCTTTTCTTTGCATCATACTAATAAAAAAACAATTTGGCAAAAAGTCAACAGAAGTACTGACAGACGCCGAATGGACAAAGTTCCTTTTTTATCCTGTATTTACTATTATTACAATAATTACATTACTAATGGAATTTCAATATACTGAAAATGAAATGCAAGCAAATGTTTTATATTCTATTTCGTTTGGAATGGTGGTAATGAATGTATTTGTATATTATTTAATTAATGATATAGTCATTCGGGATGCAAAGCTGCATGAAAAGGAAATGCTTGAATTGCAGGTTAAAAATCAGATTCAGATGTATCGATCTGTTTCGGAAAACTTTGACATACAAAAAAGAAAATCGCACGAATTTAAAAATCAAATATTGTGTATAGAAGCGTTGCTCAAAGACAAAGAATATGATCGGGCAGTAGATTATGTTAGTAAAATCAGTAAGGGCTTTTTCAAAGAGCGAAATGCAATAAACACGAATCAAGTAGTAGTAAATGCAATTTTAAATACAAAATATGAAGAAGCTATTAACAAGCATATAGTCTTTGTCTTTAAAGTTAATGATTTATCTAACATAAAAATGGAAGATGAAGATTTGGTTGTGATTTTGGCTAATCTGTTAAACAATGCAATTGAAGCCTGCGAAAATTGCATTGGTAAAAAAGTAATTAAGTTCAAGTTTATGATGGAAGAACAGATGATAATTTTATCAGTAAAAAATACATGTAATCAAATGATTATATATCATAATAATGAAATCGCTACTACTAAAATGATAAATCAGGATGAGCATGGTGTAGGAATAAAAAACATTATAAGAATTGTGGAAAAATATAATGGGGAATATGTAATTCAAAATGATGAAGATCAATTTTACTTTTCTATTATTATACCTTTATGAAGAAAAAACATTAGGTAATCAAAGGGATATTATTGAGTCCTATTAATTAGAAGGTGATTCAAGGAGGAGATTTGTTGTCAATTTCTGCAATAAATGTTCACTTTCTGCAGAAATGATTGAACAGGCAAAAAAAATTCTTCATCAGCCTAAAAGACCTAAAAAATAAAAAGGCATTAAATAACAATTTATTAAGACAATTATTTTGAATAGATATTTAAGTGATTGTCCATACATAAGGTTTTAAATGCCTTTATATGAACACTTAAAGTGCAGAAAAACAAGCAATTTCATAAATGTTATTATTTTGAGCGCAAATGTAAAGCAATGTTGATAGAAAAAATTGTTTATGTTCAATAGTCATCCGAGATTCCCGTTTTGTAAACGAGTTTCACATTTTGAAAGC
>OGKR01001625.1_pt1 | contig 15446 bp, 11 predicted proteins | sample 1572431 | NCBI WGS metagenome assembly OGKR01 (sample SAMEA2582079, study PRJEB24529) | metagenome | biome: Human gut stool | place: China | collected 2011 | reverse complement strand
TCTCCAGTTCCTTCGACTTTCCAGCGGTAGCGATAATGAATGCACCTCCAAACAATAGTCCATAGTGTTGCGTTTTTTGGCATAGAAAACGCGGCCGCCCCAGTTTCGGGACAGCCGCGCGAAATTCACTCAAAAGCGCGATTCGGTCTGCAAGACGAATCGGTTCAGGGTATAGCCCGGGGATCCTTACCCCTCAAGGCGAGCGCGGCACAGGCCGTAGCTGCTTTCTTTACTCGAGTATTCTACCACACCCCGGGGAGGCTGTCAAGCATTTTTATGCGGGAATTTGAAATTTTATGTTTGAGCCTGCTCCCAAGGCTCTCCCCTTGGGAGAGCTGGCGCGAAGCGCCTGAGAGGGCAAGCCCGGCACGACAGAGCCGACACACGGCGATAGGCAGGCTCTTTGTCAGAGCGATCCTATCGCTGTGCCTGTGCTTCTCTGTCAGCGTCCTTGCCCTCTCCGTCACCTTTGGTGACACCTCTCCCAAAGGGAGAGGCTTTGCGCCCTGCTTTCTTATTTATACCTCTATCAGCTCCCCCAGCTCCAGCGAATATATCCCTTTATAAGTCACCCGCCGGGGGGCGAAGCGCTTATCGATGGCCCTGGCGTAGAGCTCCAGCTGAGCGCGGTAGGCGCGGACGAAGTCGGCAGGGGCTTTGCGGCGGTCCGTCTTGTAGTCCAGAAGCTCGAGGTGGTCGGGGTAGATGAGGACGATGTCCGCGATGCCCTGCACCAGCACCCCGGCATCGGCGGCAGGGCCGTCGGGCAGGGCGCGGCCCTGAGCTGCCATGACCTCGGCGGCGGGCAGCGACGTGATAAAAGCCAGCTCCCGCAGCACATCCTCTGCCCCGCAGATGCGGCGGAACGCCTCGCTGCGCACAAAGCGGAGTATCTTATAGACATCCAGCTTCCCGGCAATGGCGGGGGGCGTGAGCTGCGCCGCCGCCTGACGCTCCCGCTCGGCGCGGATGGCATCCAGAACGGCGTCGTCCTCTGCGTCCCGCACAGCGGCCAGCGCCCCGAAGTCGGCGTGCTCGAGGAAGGCATGGAGAGCCGTACCCATCTCGGCGGCGGTGAGGCCGTCCTTCGAGAGGAAGCCCGGGCGCTCGAGGGTGGTCTGCTCAGCAGCGTGGACGAGGCTGGTCACGCTGACCTTGGCCGGGATGTCCGCCAGCGCTGCCGCCGGATACCGCCAGCCGAAGCCCTGCCGCAGCGTCTCCACAAGGGCCGGGTCGGCCTCGGGCCGGGTCGGCTCTTCCGCCTCGGCGGGGGCTTCTTCGGGCGGGAGGACATCGGCCTGCACTGTGAGGGCGATGGTGCTCCCGGTGTCCGCAAAGGGCAGCTCGAGGTTCCCCGCCAGACGGCGGAGAGGCCCGCCGTTGGGGTGGACGAGGAGCGCCGCCCGCAGCCAGTCGGCGAAGCTGCCCGCCTGAGCGTTCAGGGTCTCCCCCGCCCCGGCGGCGAGGAAGGCAGCGGCTTTTGCAAAGGGGTTGGACGTCCGGCCAATGCCCAGCGGGACCGTCAAGATCAGTTTATCCTGCGCCCGGGTGAGGGCCACATACAAAAGCCGCATCTGCTCGCTCCGCATCTCGGCGGCATGGACCGTGGAGAGGGCGGTGTAGGCCGCCGTCTTATAGGCCCCCTCGCCGCCCTCGGGACGGAGACGGAGGCCCGCGCCGCAGACGCGGTGGAGCAGGACGGGCTGGCGGGTGTCGGCAGCGTTGAACTGCCGGGCCGTGTCGGCCACGAACACCACCGGGAACTGCAAGCCCTTGGAGCGGTGGATGGTCATGATGGTGACGCAGCCGGGCCGCGCCCCGCCGGGGGCAGTCTCCTGCCCGGTGGAGCCCGCCAGCGTGGCCGCGTCGATGGCACGGACGAGGGCCGAGATGCCGCCCGCGCCCGCCCCGGCGCAGAAGGAGGCGAAGCGCCGCGCGTCCTCCCGGCGGCGCTGGCCGTTCTCCATGGCACCGAGGGCGGCGAGGTAGCCGGTGGAAACAAAAATTTCTTCCAGCAGTTCCTCCACCGGCACGCTCCGGGCCATCCGGCGCAGGGCTGTCAGACGCCGGTAGAACGCCTGCACCCGGCGGGTGAAATCATCCTCCGCCTCGCTCTGGACGACCTGTAAAACTGCGCCGTAGAGGCTGATGCGGGTGTGCTGATCGGGTGTCTGCGCCCCGGCCCGGAGACGGACGAGGTCGTCGTCCGTAAAGCCGAACATCGGCCCCAGCATGGCGGCAGCGAGATAGATGTCCTGCGCGGGGTTGTCGATGACCCGCAGCAGGGCGATGAGGGGGCGGATGTGGGGCGCGTCCAGCAGGTTCTCCCGGGCGTCGGCGTAGACCGGGATGCCCCGGGCCGTCAGGGCCTCGGCGTAGGCCGGAAAGTCGCCTCTCGCCGCCAGCAGGACACAGCAGTCCTCGTACTGCACCGGGCGGGTGGTGCCGCCGTCCCGCACCGGCTCGCCGGAAGCCACCATCGCCTCGATGCGGTCGGCGATATATTTTGCGTCCGTCTCGGCGGCATCGTCGGGCAGGAAGTGGGCCTCCACACTGCCCTCGTACCCGCCGGGTGCGCCGCAGACCAGGCGCTGTCCGTCGCCGTAGGCCGTGTCGCCCAGAGCAGGCGTCATGAGCTGTTCGAAGATAAAGTTGATGCCCGCCACCACCTGCGGGGCAGAGCGGAAGTTGGCGTCCAGCGCCAGCATGGCGTTTTCGCCGGGCTGGCCGTCTTCGGGCCGGGGGCGGGCCTCGCCGCCGGGCAGGAGGGGCCAGCTCTCCAGCTTTTCCCGGAAGATGCTGGGGTCCGCCTGACGGAAGCGGTAGATGCTCTGCTTTAAGTCGCCCACGAGGAAGAGGTCATCCCCTGCCGGGCTGGCCAGACAACGGTAAAGGGCGTCCTGCAGGGCGTTCGTGTCCTGATACTCATCCACCATGACGGCGGCGTAGCCCTGCCGGATGCCCTGACACAGCTCGGTGGGCTGGCCGTCGGCGTCCCGCAGGAGCCGCAGGGCCAGATGCTCGAAATCGCTGAATTCCAGCAATCTCCTCTCCCGCTTCCGGGCCGCAAAGCGGGCGTCAAAGTCCCGCACGGCGACAAAGAGGGCGCGGAGGCAGGGTTCGGCGGCTCGGCGGTCAAGCTCTGCCTCATCCAGACTACAGCTTATCAGGTCTTCGATTTTCTCAAAGAGCTTCGCGGCCTCGTCGGCCCGGGTCTTGACGGCGTCCTTGTGCTCGCCGGTGAGCCGCTTTTTCATATTTTTGAGGCCGGGGGCCTGTTCCATGCCGAGGACGTAGGGCGTCAGCCTGTCGTAGAGGGGCGTCCATTCCCCCGCCCCGGCCAGACGCTCCACCTCGCCCAGCAGGGCGGCGGAGTTTTCCAGCCGCTCGAGGGGTTCGGCGAACTTCTCGTTCACTGCCGCCACGGCCTTTTCCTTGGCAGCAGGGGTCTTTTTGCTGGCCTCGGCGTCGGCCTGCGCAGTCACGAAGTCCTCCCTGCAGTCGTTCAGCGCGGCGCAGAGCAGCTCCTTCGCGGCCCGGGCAGAGCGGGCGGCCTCCTGCATCAGAATATCATGCCAGCAGGTGCGGGCAAAGCCGTTCTCGTCCTGCCACGGGGCCAGCATCTCGTCCAGCTTTTTCCCGTAGTCCGGCAGGGCGCGGAGGAAGTCATAGACCTGCAAAACAGCTTCCCCCGCCGCCTTGTCGGTGCGGCCCTTGCCGTAGAGGTCGGCAAAGGCGCAGAAGTCCGCATCCTGATAGGCCGCTTCCAGCGTCTCGGAGAGGGCCGCGTTCCGCAGCATCTCCACGCTGCCGGGGTCGGCAGGGGTGAAGTCCGGCGGGATGTCCAGCGCCTGAAAGTGCTTGTGGAGCAGGTCAAGGCAGAAGGCGTCGATGGTGCAGATGGGGGCTCTCTGCAAAAGCATCCGCTGGCGGCGGAGAGCCGTGCTGCCCGGCTCTGCCTGACTGCGGCGGAGCAGCGCCTGCCCGATGCGGGCGCGGAGCTCTGCGGCGGCGGCGTTGGTGAAGGTGACGATGAGGAGCCGGTCGGCGTCCACGGGATGTTCCGGGTCGGTGATGAGCCGGACGGCCCGCTCCGTCAGGACAGCGGTCTTGCCGCTGCCGGCGGCGGCGCTCACCAGCAGCGCACCGCCCCGGTCGTCGATGGCGGCACGCTGGGCCGGGGTCCATTTTGTCTCGCTCACTGGTCTTCCTCCTTCTTTTTATCTGAATTTTCTGGCGGTTCAAACGGCTTTGCAGGGGCGTCCAGCGCCCGCTCTCCGATGCCGTCCTCATGGCAGCAGATGAAGCCGTAGTCGCACCACCGGCAGGGGCTGCGGCCCGTGACCAGCGGCTCGGCGGCGATGCAGCCGCTGTAGAGCTGTTCGCCCATCCGGGTCACAAGGTCGTCCAGATGGAGCTGGATGCGGGAGAGCTTGGCCTTGTCGGCGCGTTTCTCTTTCTGGTAGGGGCTGGGTACACCGCCCCGGAAGCTGAAGGGCAGATACCGCCCCGTCTCCTCGGCGTCCATGGCGTCGAAGACCTTCTGCTCGTCCCGGACGAGGCCGTCCAGCTTGTATTCCATGCTCCGGGCTGCCTTGCCCCGGGTGGTCGTCTCGGGGGCCGGGTCGGCCAGCAGATACAGCACGCCCGCAGGCTCTGCCCCGGTGAATCGTCCACCGGCGTCCCGGGTCAGGCTGAACAGGTAGAGCAGCATCTGACAGTCGAGGCCGCAGTAGACTTCCCGCAGGTCGAGCTTTTTCGTGCCGGTCTTATAGTCCACCACCCGCACCCAGCGGGTGCCGTCGTCCTCGATCCACTCGTCGGCGCGGTCCACAGTGCCGATGAGCTGCACCGTCCGGCCATCGGAGAGGCGGTAGGTCTGGCCCCGCACGGCGTCCTCGCCGGAGCCGATCTTCAGCTCACAGGCCACCGGTTTGAAGCTGGACTGGCGCTGCTCGTCCCGCAGGTAGCAAAGCAGGCCCGTCATGCTCTTTTTGAGGCGGGAGAGCAGATAGGCGAAGCGGGCCGTGTCCTCGGGGAGATAGCGCTTTGCGTACTCATCTACGAGAAGCCCGGCCAGCGCCGCCATGGCCTCGTCGTCGAGGTCGAGGAAGGGCTGTAAGCCAGCGCAGGGGTTGTCAGGGCCGGGGTGGGGGTCGAGGGCCATCTGGAGCACCCAGTGCATGAGGGTGCCGCTCTGGTCGGCGGAAAGCTCCGCCCGCTTGCGGGGGCGCAGGCCCAGCACGTACTGCAGGAAATAGCCGTACCGGCAGGTGTAGTATTTTTCGAGCTGACTGGGCGAAATGCGGAGCCGCCGGCCCAGCAGTGTTTCCAGCGCCTCGAGGTCGCTGACCTGACGGGGGCTGCGGCCCGCCATCCGGCGCAGGAGAGCGAGGCCCTCGGGTTCCGCCCCGCCGGGGGCATGAAGAGCCTCGGTGAGGCTGGCGCGCTCGATCTCCGTCAGGGGCCAGCCGCCGCCCAGCACGTCGAGGCCGTCGGCGGCGGTGGCGGCGAGGTCGGTCAGGTCGAGTTCCGGCGCACCCGGTCTCAGCACGTCCACGATGGGCTCGAGGGCGGCGCAGAGGGTCTGGCCCTGCCCCTTCGGCCAGCTGAGCCAGAGCCCCTTTGCCGGGGCGGTGAGGGCCTTATAAAAGCAGACCTGTTCCCGCACCACCCGGTTCTCGAAGCAGTCCGGAAGCTCGATCTCCTGCGCCATCAGGGCGTCGCGGTCGGCGTGGGTCAGCAGGCCCGTCTCGCCGGGCGCGGCGGGGAATTCGCCCTCGGAGAGGCCCAGCACAAAGACATAGTCCGGTGCGTCAAGGCGCATCTTGCCTGCGCTGGCCAGCACCACGGCGTCCAGCGTCTGGGGAATGTGGCCGAGGTCGGACGAGCGCAGCAGCAGCCCGAACAGCTCTTCGTACTCGGGGATGGTGACGCTCTGGCCGCCCAGCAGGCCTGCCATCTCGTCCAGCAGGCCCATGACCACATTCCACTCCCGGGCGGCTTCCTCGGCGGCGGGGATGCCCCGCTCGGCCCGGATGGCCTCCACCTGCGCGGCCTGAGCGTCCTCCGCGCCCAGCTCCTTCAGGCAGAAGTAGAGGGCGCGGCTCATCTGCTCGGCGTTGGCAGAGCGGAGTTTCGCGCGCAGGCCGTCGGCGGCGGTGATGAGAAGGGCGCGGGCCTTTTCGGCCCGGGCGAGGTTTTCTCTGTCCTCGTCGGTAGGCTCCACATCGCCGAAGCCCCGGGGGTTCTTCTCGAAGGGTGCGCGCCACGCCGCCGCATTCGGCGACCAGGTGTAGGCGTAGTTCTCAAGGGCGCAGATCTCTTCCTCGGTGAGGGCGCAGAGGCCGGTCTTGGCCAGGGTGGTGAGCTGTTCCGTCAGCTCCGCACCCCGGGCAATGGCCAGCAGACACCGCACCGCCGTGGCCGGGGCGCTGAACTCGGGTGTCGTCGGCTCGTCGCAATAGAGGGGGATGTCCGCCATCCGGAACTCGTACTTCACGGCGGCGCGGTATTTCGAGATGTCGCGGCAGACCACCGCCACCTTCCCGCAGCGGACGCCCTGCCGCATGAGGCGGCGGATGGCGGCAGCGGCGGCGCGGGCTTCTTCCTCCCGGCTGGGAGCGGCGAAAAGCTTTATCTCCGGACAGGCCGGAGGCGGGTCACACCGGCCCGCGGCCAGCAGCTGGGCCGCAGCGGCGAGGCCGGGGGCGTCAGCGTGGCGCACGTCCCGGCGCAGCAGTTCCGGCACGGCCACTTCAGTGCCGTTCCGGCGGGCCAGCTGGCGCAGCTGGGCCGCCACCTGCTTCGCGCCGGAGAAAAGGCTCATGTCCCCCGGCACGAGCGGGGTGCCGTCGTCGCAGAGGGCCACCGTCACGGTGGGAAGCGAGGCCAGCAGGGCGCCCATCAGCCGCTTTTTCGGGGCGTTGAAGGTGTCGAACTCGTCGATAAAGACGGCCCTGTCCCGCAGGAACTCCGGCAGTTCGCCCCGGGCCAGCGCGGCCTCGAGGCGGGATGCGGCCAGCTCCAGCCGGTCGGAGGGGTCCATGCCCGTCCCGGCCAGCAGGGTCTCGTAGCCCTGAAAGATGAGGGCCAGTTCGCTGAGCTTGGCGCTGTCGGTGCCGCAGTCCTGCGCCAGCTCATAGAGCTGCCGGCCCGAGAGGCCCGCGCTCTTGAGCTCGTCGATGGTCTCGGCGGCCATCTGGCAGAAGGCGGCCGAGCGGCGGTGGCGGTAATAGTAGTGGACATTGTCCTGCAGTTCCTCGAGGGCGCGGCGCACCAGCACGGCACGGCCCGCGTCGCTGAGAGTCTGGACGGCAGAGCCGCCCTCCGCCGACAGGATATGCTCGGCGAGGCTGGTGAAGGAAAAGCTCTCCACCAGTCCGCTCAGCGCGTCGCCCAGCTCCCGGTGGATGCGGCCCTCGGTGGACGAGGTGAACTGCTCCGGCACCAGCAGGATGCTCTTCTCCCCCGCCTCGGCCCGCGCCCGGATGCGCTGGTACAGCAGGGTGGTCTTTCCGCTGCCGGAACCGCCTAAAAGTAGTTTTAACATGGTGAATCTCTCCGTTGGGTCAGTTTTCTATCGTGGGAGCCAAAAGCCTCTCCCTTTGGGAGAGGTGTCACCGCAGGTGACGGAGAGGGCTAGCCCGGCATGACAGAACCACCGCACAGCGATAAGCAGAAGCCTTTGTCAGGGCGATACCATCGCTGCGCCTGAGTCTCGCTGTCCGCGTCCTTGCCCTCTCAGTCACGCCGCGGCGTGACAGCTCCCCCAAAGGGGGAGCCATTGGCAAGCCGGTTTTGGTCGTGCTGGACGCCTGAGGCCCACTGTGGCGCAAAAGACCGGGCCTCGCGCTCAGACTTAATATCAGCTATCATTGTACCACAAAATTGCAGCGACATCTATTCTGTGGTACAATGAAGAAAAAATCATCTCAGAAAGAGGACACCTGCATGAAAATTTTAGCAGTAGATTACGGCGACAGCCGCACCGGCCTCGCCACCTGCGACCGCACCGAGTTCCTGACTTCCCCCATCACCCCTCAGATCACCGTCAAGGCCCGGGACAAAGTTGCCGCCAGGGTCTGCGAGGTGGCAAAGGAGATCGAAGCCGAGCTCATCGTCATCGGCCTGCCGCTGAACATGGACGGCACCGAGGGCGAGCGCGCCCGCAAGAGCCGCAAGCTGGCCAAAACCGTTGAGATCTGGAGCGGCCTGCCCGTCCGGATGTGGGACGAACGCCAGACCACCTGCGCTGCCGCTGACCTCCTCGACGAGAGCGGCACCTTCGGCGCAAAGCGGAAAAGCATCCTCGACTCGGTGAGCGCGACGGTGATATTGGACGACTACATCCAGTGGCGGAAGGAGCACCCGGGGGAGGTCTGAACGCCCCCGCCGCCCCTGTGGCAAAGTTTCTTTGCGAAGTCCGGACAGTTTGTTGCAAAGTCCGCAGAAAATCGTCGTTTTCCGGTTTGTTTTCACAATTTTCCCGAGCCGAATTTGTATAGTTTTCCGGCTTGACAGCACCGGCTCTTCTCCGATAAAATGAGGGTAGAAGAACCCTCTGACCAGATGGCCGGAGATGAGCTTCTTCATGAGAAAAAACAACTGGACTCACCAAAACAAAAACGATTGGAGGCGACCCACATGACAAAACTGAGAAAGCTGACTGCCCTGCTTCTGGCCGGTGCACTGACCCTTCTGCTCCTGACCGCCTGCAGCGGTGGCGGCGGTTCTTCCGGCCCGGAGGCCCAAGCCGAAGCCGAGGTGATGCGGGCCATCAACAAAGGCCGCACCATGGCCCTGAGCAATGACCCTGATATGCAGGAAGTTGCCGCAGCCCATCTGGATGACCTAGATGCCAAGTTGAGGATCGATGCCTTTGGGTACACAGTGTTCAACAAGGTGGATGCCAAGTGGGATGCTGACAACCAGAACGCCACCCTCACTCTGGTCGCCAAATATGACTACAACGATACCACGCTGCAGAAGATCATCGATCAAATCAAAGGCAACGATCAAAACGAAGCCTTGGATTTTGCCCTGAACGGCAACTATACCAAGGCAGGCGTAGTGGCCCGGACCATTCGCGGCCAGACTTATGTTGCCATCTCCCTGCGGGTGGGCAGGAATCTCTGATCTCTTCCCGATTTTCCCCGCATCTCGTCTGATTTCCCCATAAACGCAGATCACCCGCCAGTTGGCGGGTGATTTTTTTGCAGCTGTCCCACCGCCCGGAGGGCGGAAAAGCAGCTTCTTATTCAAATTTCGTGATGGTCACGCTGTTGATGGTGACAGCCTCCGTCGGGCGCTGATTTTCGTCCACGCCGGTCTGGGCGATGGTGTCCACCACTTCCATCCCTTCGTACACCTGCCCGAAGACGGTGTCGGTGTAGTCGAGGTAGGGTGCGCCGCCCGCCGTCTGGTAGGCGCTCACCACGTCGGCCCGCCAGCCGGCGGCGTTCATCTGGTCGATGAGCTCCTGCGTCACCGAGCTGCTGCCCGGCAGGGTCTCCATGACATAGAAGACGCTGGCGCAGTCGCCGGAGGCGTCCGCTGCGGCACAGAGTGCGCCGGAATAGTGGTGGAGCTTATCGGTGGTCTCGGCGGAGAAACGGTTCCCGTTCCAGATGGTAGTGCCTTTGCCGTCCGCGCCCTGCCCGGCCTCCACCACGAAGTCCTTCTCCACCCGGGTGACGGTCAGGCCGTTGTAAAAGCCCTGCTGGGCCAAAGTCGTGAAATTCTGCACAGCCTGCGGGGCCTCGGTGGAAAAGAGCACTGCTTTGAACACGCCTGCCGAGGTATCGAACACCGCAATGGTGTCCCCCGCCGCCGGGTGGGTGAACTGCAGCTCTGCCGACTCCACAGCCGGGCGGCTGATCGTCTGCACCGTGCCGGCCTTCCCGCCCTGGATGCTGGAGAGGATATTGTCCGCACTGCACCCGGCCAGAACTGCCGTCAGGGCCAGTGCCGCCATTATTTTTTTCAAGGCTCTCATGATCGGGCCTCCCTGTCCATATATTATAGCAACGATGGCTTTTCAAAAGCTATCGCTATAGTATATCACATTCCGGCCCGGGAAGCGAGAGGGAAAAGCGTGAAAATTTGTTATTGGATTTCTATGCGAAAAACATCTTGACGAGCGGGCAAAAAAACGCTACACTATAGGCGTACCCGGAACCCACAGCTCAGAGGGAGCAGAGCGGGCGGGGTGTGACAGTTATCCCATTTTTTAGATATTTGACAGGAGAACGTGACTTATGGCAGAAGATATGAACAAGTCCGCCGCTGAGACCGAAGAGGAATATCAGCCCGACCTGATGACCCTCGAGGACGAGGACGGCAATGAGGTCACGTTTGAAGTGATCGACGCTCTGGACCATAAGGGCGTGCATTACCTGGCCGTTGTCGAATACGCCGAGAACGAGGAAGACCTGGACGAGGACGCCCAGCTGGTCATCCTGAGCGTCGGCGAGGACGACGAGGGCGAGTATCTCGACGTGGTCGAGGACGATGAGACCCTGCTGGAAGTCAGCAAGCTGTTCGAGAAGCGTCTGAGCGACCAGTTCGAGATCGAGTGATCTTTCAGCAAAGACTTCCTGCCCGGCGCGATTTGTTGCGGTTTATATGATCCTACTAATCATTCAACGGGAGCTTGGAGTTCGTCGGTGGATTGCAGACCTCCCCGTCATGGGTCGACCATGAAGGCTCGATGAGGAAGCGCGAAACCGGAGACAGAGCACCCACCTGTCCGCAAGGGTAGGTTTGATTGCCGCAGACGACCGGGCGGGATTCTTTATAGGTATTCAAAAAGGCTCTCGTGCCGTATTTCCTGCCGGCATGAGAGCCTTTTTCTTTTGTCTCTATTCCCCGGTCTCGTCCGTGAACAGGCCCGGGATGCCGCAGACAGCGGCCACACCCACCAGCGTGAACACGATGCGTGACCAGATGGACGCGCTGCCGCCCAGCAGCCAGCCGACGAAGTCGAACTGGAACAGGCCCACAAGACCCCAGTTGATGCCGCCGACGATCATGAGGATGAGACAGATTTTATAAAAGGTCTGCACAAAAAGACCCTCCTTCCTTTGGGCAGTATGCCCGACGGGAAGGAGGGTTATGCATTTTATAGGGTCAGCGCTGCTCGAAAGCCTCTCCCTATGGGAGCAACGGCGACGACCGCCGCCAGCAGCCTTGCCCTCTCAGGCGCTTCGCGCCAGCTCTCCCAAAGGGAGAGCCTTTGGCAGGCCGGTCAAGTTTCCTCTGGACGCGCAAAGCTTATTTGTTTCGTGGACTGTAGTGCCCTGCTGTCTAGGCCAGCGGCAGCTTGACAAGGTGCGTTGTCCAGAAGCGGCTGCCCTCTGTAGCGAGGCCCGCTTTTTTGCGCCATATTGCACCTCGGGCGTCCAGTAGGAAGTGGCCCGACTTGCCAAAGCCTCTCCCTATGGGAGAGGTGGCATTGCGAAGCAATGACGGAGAGGGCAAGCCCGGCACGAAAGAGCCGCTGCGCAGCGATGGGCAGGCTCTTTGTCAGCGCGAAACGAGCGCTGCACCTGTGCTTCCCCGCCAGCAGCCTTGCCCTCTCAGGCGCTCACGCGCCAGCTCTCCCAAAGGGAGAGCCCTTGGCAGGCCGGTCAACTCTGAGCTGACCGCCGGAAGCTCAATATCGCGTAAAAGATAGTGCCTTGCTACAGAGGGCAGCAGCTTCGGAACAATATCCTTGTCAAGCTGCTGCTAGCCTCTGTAGCAGGGCACTCCTGTTTATGATAGATTAAACTTTGTTCATTCAGACGAAACCTGACCGACACGCCAGAGGCTCCCCCCTCTGGGGGAGCTGTCACGCCTTCGGCGTGACTGAGAGGGCTGCCCCTCCCCTGACAGGCTGGGCGGTATAGACCTGCGGCCAGCGGGCGCGGAGGGCGTCGGCGGCGGCTTTGGCCTCGGCTTCGGTGCGGAACACGCCGAAGACCGCCGCGCCGCTGCCGGTCATGAGGGCGGTGACGGCTCCGTTCTCCCGGAAGGCGGCCTTGATGGCCTCGTTGTCCTTAGCCCCGCTGCACTCCTCGAGGGCATTTCCGGCAGCGGCACAGACAGCGTCCAGATCGCCCGCCCGGATGGCAGCTTCCTGGGCGGCGCAGTCGGGGTGGACGCTGCTGCCGACTTTGTCGTAGGCCGCAAAAGCCTCCGGCGTCGAGATGCCGTAGCCGGGCATCACCACCGTGAACCAGCACTCGGGCAGGGGCGGCAGTGCCTTGATAAGGTCGCCGAGGCCCTGCACCCGGCAGGTGCCGCCCATAAGGGCGAAGGGTACGTCTGCGCCGATGCTGACACCCAGAGCGCAAAGCTCGCTCATGGACAGGCGGGCGCCGTACAGCTCGTTCAGACCCACCAGAACAGCCGCAGCGTCGGCGCTGCCGCCAGCCATACCGGCCCGGACGGGGACGCTCTTATAGATGGTGATGTCTGCACCCGCCAGCAGGCCCGTATAGTGGAAGAAAGCCAGCGCCGCCTTGATGGCGGTGTTGCCCGGGCCGGGCTTGACCTTGCTGCCGGGCAGGGCCAGATCGAGGTAGGGACTGCGGCGGATGACCACCCGCTCGTAGAGCGAGATGGCCTGCATGGTCATATCCAGCGCATGGTAGCCGCCGGGCAGGATGCCCACCACGTCCAGCGCCAGATTCAGCTTGGCCGGGGCCAGGACCGTCACACGATCGCGCATGGTTTTTCCTCCTCACTTACAGTTCTCGTTCAAAAACTCCCGGATGCGGCGGATGGCCTCCATCAGATGCTCCACGCTGTAGGCGTAGGATACGCGGGCGTAGCCCTCGCCGGACGCACCGAAGGCGTTGCCCGGGATGATGGCGACATGCTTCTGCTCCAGAAGCTTTGTGCAGAACTCCTCGCTGCTCATGCCGCTGGACTTGATGCAGGGGAAAGCATAGAACGCGCCCCGCGGCTCAAAACAGCTCAGGCCCATATCGTTGAAGCTCTTCACCACGAGACGGCGGCGCATATTGTACTCGTTGCGCATCCGCTCGATCTCGCCGTCGCAGTCCTTGAGGGCCGTGATGGCGGCGTACTGGCTGGTGGTGGGGGCGCTCATGATAGCGCTCTGGTGGATCTTGGTCATGATCTTGATGATGGGCGCGGGGCCGCAGGCATAGCCCAGCCGCCAGCCCGTCATGGCGTAGGTCTTGGAGAAGCCGTTGACCACCACCGTCCGCTCGGCCATGCCGGGCAGCGTGGCGATGGAAACGTGGTTCTGCAGGCCGTAGTTCAGCTCGGCGTAGATCTCATCCGACAGCACCATGATGTTGGTGCCGCGCAGGACTTCCGCGATGGCCTCCAGGTCTTCCTGCTCCATCACCGCGCCGGTAGGGTTATTGGGGAAGGGCATGATGAGGAGCTTGGTCTTCGGGGTGATAGCGGCTTTCAGGGCGTCGGCCCGGAGGCGGAACTCATCCTCCTGACGGCAGGCCACATGGACCGGCACACCGCCGGACAGGGTGGTGATGGGCTCGTAGCAGACGAAGCACGGCTCCGGGATGATGACCTCATCGCCGGGCTGCACCAGAGTGCGGATGCACATGTCGATGGCCTCGCTGCCGCCGACGGTGACGAGGACTTCCTTTGCCGGGTCGTATTTCAGGCCCATCCGGCGGTCGAGGTAGCGGGCGATCTCGGCCCGCAGCTCTTTCAAACCCGCGTTGGAAGTATAGCGGGTGCGGCCATGCTCGAGGCTTTCAATGCCCGCCTCACGGACGGCCCAGGGGGTCTTGAAGTCGGGCTCGCCGACGCCGAGGCTGATGCACTCGGGCATCTCGGCGGCGAGGTCGAAGAATTTGCGGATGCCGGAGGGGCGCATGGCCGCAGCGGCAGGCGCGATCAGTTTATCGTAATCCATCACAGCACGGTGCACTCTCTTTCATCGATTTCTTCGTCCTGATACAGACGGCCCTCTTTTTTGTAGGTGCGGAGCACGAAATGGGTGGCCGTGGACAGCACGTCGTCCAGCGGCGACAGCCGCTTTGCCACAAAGAGGGCGATCTCCTGGAAGGTCTGGCCCTTGATGACCAGCTGCAGGTCGTAGCCGCCGCTCATCAGCAGCACGCTCTCCACCTCGTCGAAGGAGGCGATGGTGGCGGCAATTTCGTCAAAGCCACGGCTCTTCTTGGGGCTGACGTTCAGCTCGATGACGGCTTCCACCCGGTTCACGCCGGCCTTCTCCCAGTCCACGAGGGTCTTGTAGCCCTTGATGATGCCCTGCGCCCGGGCCAGGTCTATCATAGCCGCCACCTCGGCGGGGGATTTATTCAGCATGGCCGCGATGTCCTCCACCGACATCCGGGCATTGTCTTCAAGGATCTTCAGAAGCTGTTCCATCGTTGTCTCTCCTTTGTTCAGCCTGTGGCGATATTTATAGATAAGTATAGCACACTGTCCGGCAGTTTGCATCTGGTTTTTGCAAGTTCTGCCGGTGATAGACATTCTTTTGCCCGTTTCCCCTGTTCTTTTTTCCAAAAAGAGTGTTCATTTTTCGTGAAATCTGCTATACTGGAAGCGGAATTGTCAGCAGGGCGGCCCGGTCTGCCTGTGGTTTTGCCCCAGCAGAGCCAGCCGTCCAACAAAAATATGATAAAAAGGGGTAGGAATTATGAAAGCATTCATTACCGTCATCGGCCACGACACCGTGGGCGTCGTCGCCCGCGTCTCGGGCCTTTGCTGTGAGCTGAACATCAACATCGAGGACGTCACCCAGAGCATCCTGCAGGGCATGTTCGCCATGATCATGCTGGTGGACATCTCCAAGTGCAGCGTCTCCCACGAGGAGCTGCACCAGAAGATGGACGCTCTGGCCGCTGAGATGGGGATGCAGATCAACCTCACCCGCCAGGAAGTTTTCGACGCGATGCACACCATTTAAGGAGAGACTACTATGAGCATGATGAACACCGGCGACATCCTCGAGACCATCGAGATGTTCACGCAGGACAATCTGGACGTGCGCACCGTCACCATGGGCATCAGTCTGCTGGACTGCATCGACCCGGACCCCAGGAAAGCCTGCGAAAAAATCTATCACAAGATCACCACCCGCGCCGCCCGGCTCGTTCCGGCTGTGGAGCACATCAGCGCCGAGTACGGCATCCCCATCATCAACAAGCGCATCAGCGTCACCCCCATCGCCATGCTGCTGGGTGCCTGCCCGGACGCAGACCCGGTGGACTTTGCCAAGACCCTCGACGCCGCCGGCAAGAAGGTGGGCGTCAACTTCGTGGGCGGCTACACTGCCCTCGTCCACAAGGGCTTCTCGGCGGGCGACCTGCGCCTCATCGAGTCCATCCCCCGCGCACTGGCCGAGACGGACATCGTCTGCAGCTCGGTGAACATCGGTGCCACCAAGGCGGGCCTGAACATGGACGCCATCAAGCTGATGGGCGAAGCCGTCA
>OGKR01001621.1_pt1 | contig 15466 bp, 9 predicted proteins | sample 1572431 | NCBI WGS metagenome assembly OGKR01 (sample SAMEA2582079, study PRJEB24529) | metagenome | biome: Human gut stool | place: China | collected 2011 | reverse complement strand
CTGGTTCTCTTGGGCATAATTCAACAGTATCTAGACAGCTCCGCTATTCGCTCTCACGACACCTGCCATGTGCCACCACACGTACTGCAAATGCGAATAAAAAATATCAACCGTTGCAAAAAGTACTCTAGATGATTATAATAGGTATATTAGATTTGTAAATGGAAACAATGTCCATATTAAATCGAAATTAAATTATATAATATATTAAGGAGACAGTAGAAAATGAAAGAAAAATCAAGAAGCACTTTTTCCGGCAACATTGGGTTCGTTCTTGCGGCAGCCGGCAGTGCGGTAGGACTTGGAAATATATGGAGGTTTCCGTATCTGGCAGCAAAGGACGGAGGAGGACTTTTTCTGTTGGTGTATCTGATACTTGTTCTGACCTTTGGCTTTGCATTGCTTACCACTGAGATTGCAATAGGACGTAAGACCGGACAGGGACCGCTCACCGCGTATGGGCTTATCAATCCAAAGGGCAAGTTTATTGGTGTGCTTGCGTGTATAGTACCGGCTATTATTCTGCCTTACTACTGTACTATAGGTGGATGGGTTTTAAAATACTTTACACTTTTCATTACAGGAAGCGGTAAAAATGCGGTTGCGGATGGATATTTCACAGGTTTTATCACAGGCCAGTGGGCACCAATCATATTTGGAGTGGTTTATCTGCTTATAACAGCAGCAGTTGTCATTGGCGGAGTCAATAAAGGTATCGAGCGCTTCAGCAAGGTGCTCATGCCTATCCTTGTTGTGCTTATTTTTGCAATCGGTATTTTCTCACTGACGCTCAATTATAAGGATGCATCAGGTGCAGCAAGAAGTGGTCTTGAGGGTCTTAAGATATATGTGGTTCCTGACTTCAAGGGGCTTACAATGCAAAAGCTTGTCACAGTATTTGTTGATGCGCTCGGTCAGCTGTTCTACTCAATCAGTGTGGCTATGGGAATCATGGTTGCATATGGTTCGTATGTCAAGAAGGAATCAAAGCTCATGGGCTCAATCAACCAGATCGAGATTTTTGATACACTTGTTGCATTCCTTGCAGGTCTTATGATTATTCCGGCAGTATATGTATTTATGGGCCGTGACGGCATGTCAGCAGGACCGGGGCTTATGTTTATATCACTGCCAAAAGTATTTAATGAAATGGGAATAGCAGGAGATATCGTTGGACTGATATTCTTCATGATAGTTGCATTCGCAGCAGTCACATCGTCTGTATCAATTATGGAGGCTATTGTATCGAGTCTTATAGACAGATTTCACTGGAGCCGCAGAAAAAGCGCAATTTTAGTCACGGTATACGGTCTGATTGCAGAGATAATAGTCTGCCTTGGCTACAATAAGCTCTATATGGAGGTTAAGCTTCCAAACGGCACAGTCGGACAGATACTTGATATCATGGATTATGTAAGCAACAATGTGCTTATGCCAATCGTTGCACTTGCCACATGTATCCTCGTTGGCTGGATAGTAAGTCCAAAGGTAATAATAGATGAGGTGACACGCGGAGGCAGCAAATTCACCAGAAAAGGGCTTTATATAATCATGGTTAAATTTATTGCACCGGCATTCCTGCTTATACTGTTGCTGCAGGCACTGGGAATCGTTACTTTTTAGTATTGAAATAAATTTATTGTATATTTTATATAAAAACCCTTGAAATACAGCCATCATAATGGTAGTATTTTACTAAATGATGAAAGAGGGGGAGCCACTATGGCTTTTAGACGAGAGAAAAAGCGTATCGGTGATATGCTTATAAATGAAAATGTAATTACTCAGGAGCAGCTGGAAAAGGCTCTGCCTATAGCCAAAGAAAAGCATAAGAAGATAGGAGAAACACTCATTGAGCTTGGGTTCACCAATGAGCTTGAGATAGCAAAGGCATTGTCGCAGCAGCTGGGACTTGAGCTTGTGAATGTGAGCGCACTTAACATACCTGAGGAGGTGCAAAGCCTCGTCAGTGAATCAGTGCTCAGAAAGCATGTCATGATACCATATGCCTTTGACCCAAATAATGCCAATATAGTGCATGTGGCCATGGCCGATCCTATGGATATGGTGGCGCTTGATGATTTTTCAATCGTTACAAATCTGCAGGCTGAGCCTGCGGTAGCGACAGAAAGAGATATACTTTTGACGCTCGACAAATATTATGGTGATACAGAAGCGATGAAGGCGGCTCAGGAGTATGCAAGGGAGAGAAAAGAGCGTGAGCAGAAAAATGCCGAGGCTGAGGAAGCTACCAGCAAGGATGTCAACAATTCACCGGTTGTTCTGCTTGTCAATTCTATTATTGAGCAGGCAGCCAGACTCAGGGCCTCAGATATACATATAGAGGCACTGGAAAATAAAGTCAGGGTGCGATACAGAATTGACGGTGCGCTTTATGAGAAGGCGGCATATAGTATACATCTGCTCTCTGCAATTATTACACGACTTAAAATCATAGGCGGTATGGATATTTCTGAGAAGCGTAAGCCGCAGGACGGTCGTATCACTATGGAGATAGATAAGACAGAGTATGATATCCGAGTATCAATCCTTCCGACAGTATTTGGTGAGAAGTGTGTTATGCGACTTGCGCAGAAAAAGGCACTTACAAGAGATAAAAAGGAGCTGGGATTTTCAGACGAAGAGCTTAAGGCCTTTAATCATATACTGATGAATACAAACGGTATCATACTTGTTACGGGACCTACAGGAAGTGGTAAGTCAACCACACTTTACACGGCACTTTCAGAGCTCAACAAGGATGATGTAAATATCATCACAGTTGAGGATCCGGTCGAGGCCAATATAGACGGAATCAACCAGGTACAGGTAAATAATAAGGCTGACCTGACATTTGCATCAGCACTGCGTTCCATTCTGCGACAGGATCCGGACATCATTATGATTGGTGAGATTCGAGATCAGGAGACAGCACAGATTGCGGTACAGGCGTCAATCACAGGACATCTTGTGGTCAGCACACTGCATACCAACAGCTCGGCAAGTACTATTTCACGACTGGAGGATATGGGAGTGGAGAGTTATCTGCTTGCGGATTCGGTAAAGGGAATCATTGCACAGCGACTTGTAAGAAGACTTTGTCCGGCATGTAAGAGAGAACATCTGCTGACAGAGGAGGAAAAGGCCTTTATGAATATACCGGCATTTCGTCCGGTAAAGATTTATGAGCCATGTGGCTGTGAAAAATGTGCCAATACAGGCTACAAGGGACGAATAGGTATATATGAGATAATGACCATAACACCAAAGCTAAAGTCACTCATTTCAAAAGGTGTTGATATAGAGGATATAAACAAGGCTGCGTGTGATGAGGGCATGCATACACTTAGACAGAGTGCAGAGAAGCTTGTACTCGAAGGAGTTACTTCATTCCAGGAAATGTTAAAGACCACGTTTGAAAACTAAGGGGGAAAAGAAAATGCAAATAGTAGACATTTTAAAAGCAGCGCAGCAACAGAACTCATCGGATATACATATCGCACCGGGAAATCCGGTTATGCTTAGAATTGACGGAATGCTTGTACCGCAGGGAAATCAGGTTCTTACCAATGTTGAGACGGACAACCTGCTTTCTCCAATTGTCCCGCAGGAGCTTAAAGATGTGCTAAAGAAAAATGGAGAGCTTGATTTTGCTTTTTCGGTGGAGGGCTTTTCACGAGTCAGAGCCAATGTGTTCAGACAGAGAGGTTCATATGCAGCAGCACTTCGTATTCTCTCATATGACGTGCCTACACCACAGCAGCTTGGAATACCACAGTCGGTTGTCAATCTGACCACAAAGATGAGAGGACTTGTCCTCGTGACAGGAGCTACAGGAAGTGGTAAGTCGACTACGCTGGCAAGTCTTATAGATGTCATTGCAGCAAGAGATTCCAAAAATATAATCACGCTTGAAGATCCTATCGAGTACCTGCACTCAAGGAGGCGCTCGATAGTGGCACAGCGAGAGGTTGGAAAGGATACACTCTCATATGCTGCAGCCCTAAGAGCTGCACTGCGACAGGATCCGGATGTAATACTTGTAGGAGAGATGCGAGATCTTGAAACTATATCAACAGCTATTACAGCGGCGGAGACAGGACATCTTGTATTTTCTACACTGCATACCAACAGTTCATCCGATGCAATTGACCGTATGATTGACGTTTTTCCACCACACCAGCAGCAACAGATACGAGTGCAGCTCTCAGGAGTTTTAGAGGGAATTGTTGCACAGCATCTGCTTCCAATGGTAAATGGCGGACGAATTGCAGCATTTGAGGTGCTTCTTGCAAACAATGCCATCAGAAACTTAATTCGTGAGGCAAAAGCATTTCAGATTCCATCTATCATACAGACCTCAAAGAGAGAGGGTATGATGATGATGGATGACTGTATTTTACAGTATTACAGCCAGGGCCTTATAGCGCCGGAGACTGCAGTTGCATATGCACATGATCCGGTAAGCATGGCTAGCCGTGTACACCTTTACTATTGATGGCATAATCGTATGTATTTTACTGTTATGGTATAATGTTGTGGAGTCTTAATAAATTATGATTTAATTTATCTGGAGGTTGCACAGAATAGGTATAAGGAGGAGAAGAAAGTGGCTGACTGGACATATCAGATTATAGACCAGAGCGGAAAAGAAAGAAAAGGAAATATAGTAGCCGAGTCAGAAGCAGAGGCAAAAAATAAGCTTAAGATGGATGGAAACATGGTCATAAGCCTCACCAAGGCAACAGCACTGACCAAGGAAATCTCATTCAGTGTAGGAGGAAAGGTAAAGCCGAGAGACCTATCGGTATTCTGCCGCCAGTTCACCAGTATGGTCAATGCCGGTGTTACGATTCTTGATACGCTGGATATGCTATCCGATCAGACTGAGAACAAGGTCATGGCGAAAGCTATCAGAGGTGTTCATGCCGAGATTCAAAAAGGTGAGACTCTCTCGGATGGTCTGAAAAAATATCCGAATGTTTTCCCTGATATCATGGTGAGCATGGTTGCGGCAGGAGAAGCATCCGGCAAGATTGATATAGCTTTTGAAAGAATGTCTGCACACTTCGAGAAATCAGCAAAGCTTAACGGCATGATAAAAAAAGCGGCAGTTTATCCGATTATCGTTGTGATTGTAGCTATTGCGGTTGTTATTGTAATGCTTGTAAAGGTCATCCCAAGCTACTCAGAGATGTTCAATGACCTGGGAACAGAGCTGCCGGGCATCACAAAGGCAGTTGTTGCGATGAGTGATTTTGTTACCGGATACTGGTATATTGTGATTGCTGTCATAGCAGCAATTGTTATAGCCATAAAGCTTTATAAGCAGACTGACAGCGGCCAGATGTTCTTTGGTAATCTCGCAAGAAAGATTCCGGTTTTCGGAAAGCTAAACATCAAGACTGCAGCCAGCAACTACGCACGTACACTTTCCACACTTGTGTACTCAGGACTTCCGATGATTGAAGCCCTTGGTATCACTGCTGACACCATGAAGAATGCGCTTTACAAAAAAGCACTGAAAAGTGCGAGGGAAGAAGTAAGTAAGGGTGTTCCGCTGTCTGAGCCAATCACAGCATGTGGATTGTTTCCACCTATGGTTTCACACATGACACGAATCGGTGAGGAGACCGGTGACTTGGAGGGCATGCTTACGCGACTGGCAGACTACTATGATGAGGAAGTTGAGTTGGCTACCCAGACAGTTATGGCAGCTATTGAGCCTATGATTATCCTTGTTCTGGCACTTATTGTTGGTGTGCTTGTGGCAGCTGTTATGGCTCCTATGCTTACCATGTATCAGGCTATGGACAGCTTATAAAATGAAAAGAAGCAGACTTTGAGTGTAAAGTTCAAAGGCTGCTTTTTTAGTGCAGAGACATTGGCAGTAGGACGGGGCTTCATCCCATGAGCCCTGGCTTGTGCACACTCTCTCGCGTGAGCTACGCTGCACTGCCAAGATACTGTAGGAATTATGCTTTATAGGTTTACTATGCTTGACGAAACCGTCGAAACGCGCCGTCCATGGCGCGGTTCTCCTTGAGCTCCCATCCGTGGGAGCTCATTTCTGTGCATCATGTGCATAATTCAACAGTATCTAAGCAGCTTCGCTATTCGCTCACGAGAGAGCGCGTGCCCTAGCCGGTCTCAGGGGATGAAGCCCCTTACGCTGTGGTAAAAAAAGAAAAAATGTGATGACAAAGCACCACCTCTATGCTACAATCAACTCAAAGCATTATATTTCTGTAAGCGGCACCACATGACAGTTTTTTACAGGTGCACACCACTTTGAAGAGGGCAGACCACTTCGCATCATTCTACAAAGGACATGGAAGTTTTCAATGCTTTAATTACCCATTAACAGCAGGAAAATTGAAATGCCGTATGTAGACAGAATACAGAAAGTGCAGTCAGAAGGTAGTTAGAAGCCAGATAATGTAGTCAGAAGGCAGATGAACCGTATACAGTGTGATAATCATAATGTAAACATATAGAAAACATAAAGAAGGACAGCACATGTATACCTTGTAAACTGTACCACTGTACCCTCATTGGCACCGGATTTTCCTGCTCACACAAGAGAACAGGAGGAGAAGGATTGAGCACAAAGGACTCAATGGCAAAGGAATACTTTGCAGACAATGCCAGGTTTGCAGACCTGTGCAACAATGTACTGTATGGAGGAAGAGAGGTCATCATGCCGGAAAACCTTAAGGAAAGGGATACCACAGAGGTGCTGACAGCATTAGGGCTTGACAAAAAGACCATAGCGATGCAGAAGATGAGGGACATCTTCAAAAATGCCAGCATCAAATATACCGGCAAATCATATGTCGTACTGATAGGAGTAGAGAATCAGTCCGATATACACTATGCCATTCCGGTAAAAAACATGTTTTATGATGTCATGGCATATGGAAATCAGGTAAAGGAAACAGCAAAAAAGCACCGCAGGGAAAAGGATACGGCAACATCGGATGAATTTCTCTCAGGATTTACAAAAACTGATAAGCTGATTCCGGTGATTACAATTACAGTATATCTCGGAACAAAGGAATGGGATGGTCCAAGAAAGCTGTCAGATATGTTTGGTGATGTAGATGAAGAGCTTCTGCCATTCATACCGGATTATAGGATTAATCTGCTGGCTCCGAGGGAGATAACCGACTTTACAAGATTCAGAACCTCAATCAGGCAGCTTTTCGAGGTACTGCAGAATGCGTATGATAAGGAAAAAATGCAGGAAGTGCTGCAGAACGATAAAAAGTTTAGCAATGTGGACAGAGAAACAGTAGAGGCAATCAACCTGTTTGCAGGAACGGATATAGACATAGATGAGAAAGAAGAGGTGATTGATATGTGTAAGGCGTGGGAAGAACAGAAAAATGAAGGCAGAGAATTAGGCAGAGAAGAAGGTCGAGAAGAAGGCAGAATTCGTCAGGCAAAAATAACAGCCTTGAAACTTCAGAAAAAAGGTCACTCAATAGAAGATATAGCTGAGTGCGTGGATTTTGACGAGGAAACAGTAAAAAAATGGCTTGTGAGCTAATATTGTAGTGTAATACAAATTTGAGGAGGCAGTCTTTGAACGAAAGTGCGGAGGCTGCTTCCTCTTTGTCTGAGGGTACTGACAATAGCCCGGGGCTTCATCTTCTGAGCCCTGACTGGTGCACACTCTTTCGCGTGAGCTACGCTACGCTGCCAAGATACTGTAGGAATTATGCTTTATGGGTTATCTATGCCCGACGAAACCGTCGAAACGCGCCGTCCATGGCGCGGTTCTCCTTGAACTGCCATCCGTGGCAGTTCATTTCTGTGTATCGTGTGCATAATTCAACAGTATCTAAGCAGCTTCGCTATTCGCTCACGAGAGAGAGCGGGCCCTAGCCGGTCTCAGGGGATGAAGCCCCTTACTCTGTGGTAAAAAAAGAAAAAAAGTGATGACAAAGCACCACCTCTATGCTACAATCAACTCAAAGCATTATATTTCTGTAAGCGGCACCACATGACAGTTTTTTACAGGTGCACACCACTTTGAAGAGGGCAGACCACTTCGCATCATTCTACAAAGGACATGGAAGTTTTCAATGCTTTAATTACCCATTAACAGCAGGAAAATTGAAATGCCGTATGTAGACAGAATACAGAAAGTGCAGTCAGAAGGTAGTTAGAAGCCAGATAATGTAGTCAGAAGGCAGATGAACCGTATACAGTGTGATAATCATAATGTAAACATATAGAAAACATAAAGAAGGACAGCACATGTATACCTTGTAAACTGTACCACTGTACCCTCATTGGCACCGGATTTTCCTGCTCACACAAGAGAACAGGAGGAGAAGGATTGAGCACAAAGGACTCAATGGCAAAGGAATACTTTGCAGACAATGCCAGGTTTGCAGACCTGTGCAACAATGTACTGTATGGAGGAAGAGAGGTCATCATGCCGGAAAACCTTAAGGAAAGGGATACCACAGAGGTGCTGACAGCATTAGGGCTTGACAAAAAGACCATAGCGATGCAGAAGATGAGGGACATCTTCAAAAATGCCAGCATCAAATATACCGGCAAATCATATGTCGTACTGATAGGAGTAGAGAATCAGTCCGATATACACTATGCCATTCCGGTAAAAAACATGTTTTATGATGTCATGGCATATGGAAATCAGGTAAAGGAAACAGCAAAAAAGCACCGCAGGGAAAAGGATACGGCAACATCGGATGAATTTCTCTCAGGATTTACAAAAACTGATAAGCTGATTCCGGTGATTACAATTACAGTATATCTCGGAACAAAGGAATGGGATGGTCCAAGAAAGCTGTCAGATATGTTTGGTGATGTAGATGAAGAGCTTCTGCCATTCATACCGGATTATAGGATTAATCTGCTGGCTCCGAGGGAGATAACCGACTTTACAAGATTCAGAACCTCAATCAGGCAGCTTTTCGAGGTACTGCAGAATGCGTATGATAAGGAAAAAATGCAGGAAGTGCTGCAGAACGATAAAAAGTTTAGCAATGTGGACAGAGAAACAGTAGAGGCAATCAACCTGTTTGCAGGAACGGATATAGACATAGATGAGAAAGAAGAGGTGATTGATATGTGTAAGGCGTGGGAAGATCAGAAAAATGAAGGTCGAGAAGAAGGCAGAATTCGTCAGGCAAAAGTAACGGCTTTAAAACTTCAGAAAAAAGGTCACTCAATAGAAGATATAGCTGAATGTGTGGATGTTGATGAGGAAACTGTAAAAAAATGGCTTGTGAGCTAATAGTGTAGTGAAATGTAAATTAGAGGAAGCAATCTTTGGGTGAGAACTCGGAGGTTGCTTTCTCTTTTGCTGACAGTAGGATGGGGCTTCATTCTCTACGAACGGCTGGCGAATATACTCTCGGGTGAACGAATAGCGAAGCTGCTTAGATATTGTTGAATTATGCGCATGAAACACAGAAATGAGCTGCAACCGGGATGTAATATATATCATTGTTGTTCAAACGCAAGCTTGACACCACGCTGTCAAGCTATGCGCCAATAAATCAACTATTGTCAGATTACAGCCCCTGCCTCGTAGAGGCAATTTTAATGGGCTATAATCGTTACTGGTCACACTGCTGGTGTGAGCAGTAATGGGCAAGGAGAACCGCGCCACGGACGGCGCGTTTCGACGGTTTCGTCAAGCATAGAAAATCTAAAAGCATAATTCCTACAGTATCTTGGCAGTGTAGCGTAGCTTTCACGAGAGTGTATGCGTCAGCCGGTCACATGGGATGAAGCCCCTCACACTGTGTCAAAATACAGTCTGGAATATAATTCTTTGAAAAAATATGATTTAAATGCAATAAATCGGTTAAAATTTGGTTAAAATTGCTAAAAAAGGCGAAAAAAATTATACAGCAATGATACTATTGTACTAGAAAATGACTTGCATTATGCTTTGCTTTATGGTACAATGAGCGCATACAAACCAAAGAGATGCTGATAGGGCACAGCTCTTTGCACAAAAACCATGTTATAATGAAAAGGAGAAAAGAACTATGGTAAAGAATGTATTTAAAAAGTTAGGAAAGAAACAGAAGAACAACAAAGGTTTCTCTCTCGTAGAGCTTATTGTTGTAATCGCCATCATGGCAGTGCTTGTAGGTGTACTTGCTCCACAGCTTATCAAGTATGTTGAGAAGTCTAGAGAGGCTACAGATATCCAAACATGTGATAATATTGCTACAGCTTTAAAGACATATTATGCAGACGAAGAGGTTTCGGCTTCGGCTACTGCTACTACGGTTACTGTTACATTGACTACGACAGAGCTAGGAACAGGTGCTGATACGGCTGTTAAAGATGCCGGATTAACAAAAGCGAAAATTAAAGGCACAAAGTGGACTAGTGATACAATAACAATTGTATATGATAAGAAAGATGGAACTATTGAATATACTGGAGATTCTCCATATTATCATTCAGATAAGGATCAATTCAAAAAGGGCCCTAAATCAGGGGAATAAAATAAAAAGATATATAGTAATTTAATTTTTAAGGACCACCAACCATGACCACAGAACTGATACCCATCTACATCTTAATATTTGCATTCGGTATAGTTATAGGCAGCTTCCTAAATGTCTGTATCTACCGCATACCGCAGCATGAGACAGTGGTGACCGAAAGGTCCCACTGCATGAGATGCGGGTATCAGCTCGCGTGGTACGATATGGTGCCGGTTTTCAGCTGGCTGTTTCTTCGTGGCAGATGCCGCAAGTGCAAAGAACCGATATCACCTCAATACCCTATTATTGAGGCGTTAAACGGTATATTATACATAGTAGTATTTGCAGTAAATGGACTTGAGCTTACGAGTATCATCTACTGCTTTCTTACATCTGCACTCATAGTTCTGAGTGTGATAGACTGGAGAACATATGAAATTCCATTCGGAATCAATATATTTATACTGGTACTTGGAATCCTGCATGTGTTTTTAGACCATGATAACTGGTCTGAATATGTGATAGGATTCTTTTGTGTCAGTTTATTCCTTGAACTCCTTCTTCTTGTAAGTGGAGGAAGAGCCATAGGTGGCGGAGACGTCAAGCTCATGGCATGTGCAGGCCTTGCGATAGGCTGGCAGAATATTACATTAGCATTTTTCTTAGGATGCATCATCGGTTCCGTGATACATCTGATTCGTATGAAAGTAACAAATGCAGGCAACAGGCTTGCAATGGGACCATACTTGGCAGCCGGAATATTTATTTCGATGCTATGGGGTGAGAAAATGATATCGGCATATTTGACACTCGCAGGCTTTTGAAAAACGTGTTATAATATAGCGTACTTAGTATAAAACAGGTAGTACGACAAGCAGTGAGACAAAAGCAGAGAAGACACAGATATACCGAAATATATATATAGAATGTTTGTAACTATACAGTTACGAATGTTTTACAGATGTATACAGTGTAAAACAAAGATAAACACGGAGGACTAGGTTATGGCAAATAGGGTGCTCGGTATTGAAATAGGGGAGAACCTTACCAGAGTAGTTGAGATTGATTACAAAGCAAAAAATCCCAAGATTTACAATATGTTCGGCTTTCCGACACCACCGGGGATGATTAATGATGGAGTGGTACAGCCGGATGGGATGTTTCGTTCTATCTTATACAGCAAGCTAAAGGAAAAGAAGATTGCCACCAAAAAAGCTGTTTTTGTGTTAAATTCAGCACGTATAGCAAGCAGGGATATTGAGCTTCCGCTTGTTAAGGAAAAGCAGCTTAGGGAAATGATTGCAATGAATGCATCGGATTATTTTCCGGTGGATTTGAGCCAGTACAAGCTGGTACATCAGATTATAGAGAAGATTGACAGACCGGAAGAAAAGAAATTACGTCTTTCGGTTATTGCTGTGCCTAATGACCTTATTTTGTCATATGGTGCTCTTGCAGCTTATTGCAGACTGCAGCTTGTAGCTCTTGACTATAGTGGAAATGCCATCAAGCAGCTCATGAGAAGAGAGATTCCCGGAGATGTGAAGGTAACTGTCAAGGTGGATGAGGTTTCTACCACACTGACTGTAATGGATGGAAGCATGGTAAAGCTGCAGCGTAATGTCAATTATGGACTGGCTGATGCTATAGAGGAAATTCAGGATAGTGAGCTTTTTGGAGAGTATCTGTCATTTACCGATGCAGTTGATGTGGCACGCAGAAAGACATGCCTTGCAATAAAGCCTGATGGTACAGTGCCGGATGAACCTGCAGGCGGTGGCATGGATCCTATGGGGCATGAGATTGATTCAGAGCGCTTTAAGAAGCTTCGCCTGAATGTGTCATACGCACTTTCCAATCTGATAAGCAGTCTCGGACGAGTGATAGACTACTATCAGTCGAGAAACTCAGATACTCCTATCGAGAGAATTTTCCTCATTGGCTTAGGTGCTGATTTCAGCGGACTCTCAAAGCTTTTGACCAATGAACTGAATATTAAGGTAGTTCCGCTCCAGCAGTTTGACGGTATGCATGTAGCAAAGAGCATAAACCTCGCAGAGGCAAAGCTGGCAGAGTATTTCAACTGTGTTGGATGCTCACTGAATCCGCTTGACATATTAGACAGTAAGAAAAACAAGGGAATCGGTGCTCCACTTATGGCAGGAGCAGCTACAGGTGCTATGCCACTTGGCGGTGCACAGACAGGTACGCAGGGTAATCCGCCTGTTGGTCCTGATGGGAAGCCACTTCCGGTAAAGGCTGGGGAGACAGCAGAAAAGCCGGTTTCTTTTGCGGTACAGCTCCTCATTTTTGGCTTGTGTGTGGTAGTTGCAGTTGGTATCACGGCATACAGCATTTTTTCAAATCTTGTTTTAACTTCAGACAATATGACGCTTAAAGCGCGTGTTTCTGATTTGTCATATGCACAGAATATATATGATGTGTACAACCAGACCAAGAAGGACTATGACTGGACCAAGCTTCTTGAGAGCGCCTCATCCAACAAGAATGATGAGATAACGGGCTTCGTGGATGAGCTGGAGCAGAAGCTTCCGTCAGAGGCCAAGCTTGTGAATATGTCTGTTACGACTGATGGTGTTTCAATGACTATCAAGACAGGCAGCAAGGATATAGCAGCTGATGTGATTGCACAGCTTCGTACATTTGAGAGTATCATGGTATCCAATGTGTCAACCATCACAGAGGAGGTTGATGAGACCGGTGCCTCAAAGGTTCAGTTCACAGTGGATTGCACATATGTAAAGGCAGATGACAGTGCGGCTTCTGAATCGGCTGATGGCACAGAAAGTGAGTCAGCTGATACATCACAGGATGCAGCATCACAGACACAGACGGGTAGCAATTCATCATCAGATACAGACAGTACAAATCAGTAGGGGGTGTTAGGATGTCAACAAGAGATAAAAAGTTACTTATTATATTAGCGGGTGTTGCCATTTTAGCACTGACATATTTTTTTATTTTTGTACCACAGTCCAATAAGAGGGATTCACTCAAGAATGAAAATATGAACCTGAAGTCACAGTACAATCAGCTTTCAGCACTTGCGGCAAAGGCTGACGATTACACAAATAAGACAAAGGAAATGTCTGATGCCATGCAACAGGTGTATGACAATTTTCCTTCATATTTACAGATAGAAAACGGCATCATGGACGCAGTTGCAATTGAAAAATCTACCAATACAAATATTACAGAGCTTACAGTCGGTTCACCGACAGCTATTGATGTGAATAATCCGACAGGCGATGCAGGTACAGATTCTTCGTCAGGAAGCAGTTCAGACAGCAGTACCACGGATAGCAGTAATGCAGACAGTTCGCAGAGCTCTCAGACCGCTGACAGCAGCAGCTCTCAGTCACAGACTGATGACGGTAGTGCAGCTGGTAGCAGCACATCATCAGGCTCTGCAAAGTCTACGGTTACAGGCTATCAGCTTTATGATGTCAGCACAGTTATGGCATTCAAGACAGAGTATCATGGGCTTAAGGCTATGCTTGGAGAGGTGATTGGTTCATCACAGAAGAAGACCATCAGCACACTCAATGTGAGCTTTGATGATTCGACAGGCAAGCTGACAGGTGAGATGCTTGTGGATTCATATTTCCTGTATGGACTTGATAAGCCATATGAGGCACCATACATACCTGCAGTACCACATGGTACAAATAATCTGTTTGGTACAACAAACTAACTGATTATTATAATATTAGATTATTAGATTAGCGGGTTATTGAGACCGTAAGTGATAAATATCAAATGTTAGATTATTGAGTTATGAGATAACAAAATACAAGAGGGGAGGAAGCAGATTTGAGAAAGCTAAAAAACGATGATCGAGGAGTAACACTTGTGGAGATTATTGTGTCGATTGCTATTCTCGCAATAATCGTGCTTCCTTTTTTGAATGCATTTGTCACAGCTACAAAGACCAATGTAAAGGCAAAAAACGAGATGAATGCTACACATCTGGCGACAAACATTATGGAGGGCATTGAGAAGAACTCCATGAAGACACTGGCGTATCAGTTCAACTATCCGTCGGAGGGCTTTGACGTGGCGGACGGCTTTAATATATCAGATGGAAGCAGTGCATGTGAGCTTCTTAAGAAGTCGGACAAGTTTGATAATGTAAAGAGGCTTGAGGATATCAGTGCTGAGATTGTAAACAAGGATGATGTCATTACTAGCTGTATTCACAAGACTGATGCATCAGCCAAAATAATCGATACATCGCTTTGGAATTTCAGGGAGTCGGATGCGCACAAGTATTATTTTTATATGTCAGGCGTGCAGTCAGGCACAAAGAAATACAATGCTCTTGTGACAGTGGATGCAAAATCGGACGCAGAGTCGGACAATAAGGTTAAAAAGTACAACATGGACGAGGTAGCGGATATGTCGGCCATGGATGCAAATTTTGACTGCATGAGTGCAGACAAGTATTCTGCTACAAATATTATAGCTGCATTTAATAATATGCCGGGTGTAGGCGGCATCACTCAGCAGGATATCAAAAGAACTATCACCATAGATATAGAAAAGTATGGAGCTGCGAGCAATAAGGCTACCAAGGTTACGGTGTCGTATTCATATTCTATCAATAAGAATGGAGTAAGAAAGACTTTTCCGGATCCGAATAGTGCACTGAAGGATGATTATACCATGGTGATTTACGACAATTCTTCAGATACTGTGAACCATAATCTGAGAAATGTCTATCTGTTTTACAATCCATGGTACACATCTACAGGAGCACTTTACAATACCTGTAACGATGTCATTAAAATCAATAATAAGGACAAGCTGGACTGCACGGTAAATATTGTAAAGCAAAAGACTATATCGGATCAGTCAGAGTTGAGCACGAAGGAGAGTACATATAAGGCATATGTGAAGGTAAGTGAGCCGGGAAATCGTACAGGTCATGCTTATACTCATATAGCCACCAATCTGAA
>OGKR01001617.1_pt1 | contig 15516 bp, 10 predicted proteins | sample 1572431 | NCBI WGS metagenome assembly OGKR01 (sample SAMEA2582079, study PRJEB24529) | metagenome | biome: Human gut stool | place: China | collected 2011 | reverse complement strand
AACCCTGGACACCCTGATTAAGAGTCAGGTGCTCTACCAACTGAGCTAGCGGTGCGTAACTTATTTTGTTCTGTGCTTTTGTGTTGTCTCAAGCACAAGTGATATTCTATAGCAAGATTTAATAAAATGCAAGCACTTTTTTGTATTTATTTAAGAACAATTTAACTTTTTTTATAATTTTCTTGTTTTTTCATCATTTTGCCATGTTTTTTATATTGATATGTGCCTTTGTACCCCTTATAATTCTATTATATTCCCAATTTTAAGAGAAAATATTTATATTTAATATACATTTATTAAGAAAAGAGAGTTGATATGAAGTTAAAAAAATTCGAACAACAGCCAAAACACGTTGACAATATTCCAATTGAGGCTATTAATCTTGATTCTGAACAGGAACAGCCGCCAAAACCTGACAAAGCTGTTGGCAAGAATGTATTCCAGCCTAACAGCAAATACTTTACAATTGTTATATATGGTCTGCTTTTTGTGCTAGGTGCAATTCTTATATATAAGTTCATTGGTAACTGGCCTGCAACCGTCAAGTCATTGGGCAATATATTCCATATACTGTCACCATTTCTTATTGGTGGCATGATTGCGCTTGTTCTTTATCCGTTTATCAAGACCCTTTATAACAGGTTCTTCATGGGGGTATGCCATATCAAGTCCAAGAAAGCTGCCAAAATGCTTTCAATTCTTGTTGCTTACCTGATAGCAGTTGGCGCATTTGCAGTATTAATAGGCTTTGTTGTACCTCAAATATACAAAAGCATTACAGAGATTGCCAATCAGGCTCCTGTATGGTACGAGAATATCCGCAACTGGTTCACTGAGTTTGAAGATAAGCACGCCAATTCTTCTATTGATTACAATTTCATTAATCAGAAGATTGAAGATGCTCTTCCTAAACTTGTTGACTACATGACTGGTGCACTTACCAATATGGTTCCTTACATTCTTAATACATCCATGGCCATTCTTTCAGGTGTGTTAAACCTTATTATTGCAATTATCGTGTCCATCTACATGATTTCTGATAATAAGAATATCTTTTATCATTTTAAGAGATTTTTATATGCCGTGCTTCCTAAGAAAACAGCAGACAATACACGCATCATCTGTAAGAATTGTGCAAGCATTTTTATTAATTATATTATCGGCAAATCATTTGACTCAATTATTGTCATGATTATCTGCTTTATTATCATGCTGATTCTCAAGCTGCCATATGCAGTGCTTATAAGCGTGATTGTCGGCATAACGAACATGATTCCGTATTTTGGACCATACATCGGTGGTGTGATTGGCGGTGTGATTATTGTTATCGCAAGCCCTATCAAACTTATCATATTTGTAATCATGATTGTCTGCATCCAGCAGGTTGACGGTCTGCTTATTGGACCTCGTATCATCGGCAGTACTACAGGTCTTAAGCCTGTATGGGTTGTGTTCTCAATAACCGTAGGTGGGGCGCTGTTTGGCGTAATTGGAATGTTCCTTGGAGTTCCCGTATTTGCCGTATTAAGCTACCTGTTAAACATTACAGTGCAGCATTTTCTGGACAAAAGAAAAGTCACCGTGCCGCCTTATGACTCGCCCGATGACCTTTAGTAAGTATTAGTATATTATTTCTTGGTATTAAGGATTCTCACGACATCGTCGAGGGAATTCTTAAACCTTACTACTCTGTAATTCGCTCCTTTATGCACATACATCACTTCTGATACTTTCCTTGCAAATGCTTTATTCTTCACAATGTTTCTCCCAAAGCCTTTATATAGTATATGCATTTATTATTAATGATTTCTTACTGCGATAAGTTTACAGATAGGATTGCCCATCTGTGAAAATCTTGTCTCATACTCTGTCATTACATTACCCTCGTTAAGTACAGAGTCATTATGTAAGTCAAATGTGACAACAGGAAGCTCCCAGTCTGCCTCTTTAATCTCTTCTAATGAAAAATCGAATAAATCTTTATTATCTGTTTTGAATTCCACCTGTCCGTCCGGCTTTAATATAATGTCATATCTTGCCATGAACTGTCTTGAGGTAAGTCTTCTCTTCGCATGTCTGTCTTTTGGCCATGGATCTGAAAAATTAAGGTATATTCTGTCTACCTCTCCATCTCCAAACACCTCACATATAGCCTCTGCATCCATTCTGATGAATCTTAAATTAGGAAGCTGAAGCTCGTCCTGTTTCTCAACAGCTCTTAAAAGCACGCTTGAATACTTCTCAATACCGACATAATTAATATCAGGGTTATTTGCTGCCAGTGTTGTTATAAATGTGCCTTTACCCATACCAATCTCGATACGGATTGGATTATCGTTACCGAAAACCTGTGACCATGTGCCTTTCATCCCCTCTGGCTCTGTAAACACATATTCATTCTCTATCATTACTTCCCTTGCTCCGGGTACATTTCTAAGTCTCATACATTACTCCTATCTTATATATTAGCTCAGATTTCGGCTATGTCCGTGTGCGGTATACGCTTGAATATGACAAGCTGTGCAGGAGTTAATGCCACCATCTGCATAAGTTCAGTGCGTGAAAGCACGTCCAAACGAAGTGCGTTTGATTTCACGCACTGTAATAGACTTTGCAGATGGCGGCATTTACTCATGCTAAGCGAAGTCATCCTGAAAGCACATGCCGCACACAGACATAGCCGAAATCTGAGTTTCCTATATATTATTTACCATAAATATCACTTTTTGCCAAGCGGGGTTTACTTATGTACAATCCTGGGCTACAATGTATTTGTATATTTTATTAATCGGAGGAATTATCTCTATAATGAAAAAGCAATTTTTAAAAGGATTACTTATAAAGATAACCAGCGCTGTATCTGCCACTGTTTTGGTATTCTCAGCTTTTGCAGCGGATACCCAGGCTGCAGCATACAACAAAGTCTACAGCGAGACAGACACAACCAGCACAGAGGCTGTATGGCCGGATGCACCTGATGTTAACTCAAGCAGCTGCATTCTTATTGATGCTGATACAGGTTCCATTCTTTTCGAGAGGAACTCTCATGAAAAATGTTATCCAGCCAGCACAACCAAGATTTTAACAGGGCTCCTTACTATTGAGAACTGTAATATGGACGATGTTGTAACATTTTCACAGTCAGCTGCTAACTCAATTAATGTATATGAGGATGCCAACTTAAGTTCAAAAGCAGGCGAGCAATTTACTGTCAACCAGCTTCTTCACGGACTTCTGCTGTATTCTGCCAACGAGATGGCTTATGCCCTCGGTGAACATGTGGCTGGCTCAATAGATGCATTTGTCGATATGATGAATGCCAAGGCAAAAGAACTTGGTGCTTTGAATACACATTTTGCCAATGCAAGCGGATTATATAATACCGACCACTACACAACGGCATATGATATGGCAATGATTGCAAGAGGGTGCTATAACAATGCTTCTTTTGTCAGCATTGATTCAACTGCCGATGCATATGTAATTCCTGCAACTAACATGTCTGCACAGCGTACAATAAGACACCGACACAAGATGTTAAAGGGTCGTGCCTACTATTATGAATACTGCAAGGGTGGCAAAACAGGATATACTGATGAATCACAGAATACACTTGTTACATTTGCAGAAAAAGACGGTATGCGTCTTATATGCGTTGTATTTAAGGAAGCCACAGATGAGATAAGATATGTTGATACAAGAACCCTTTTTGACTGGGGATTTTCCAATTTCCAGAAATCAACAACAACCGGAAGCCAGCTCGGAGCAATGTTCTCTAATGACAACTATTACAACTCGGCTGTTTTCTCAACTCTTTCACTAAACTTTGGACTAAATGCTTCATTTATCACAATACCTAATAAAAGTTCATTGTCAAATGTATCAATGACGGTTGATGATAATTATGACATGACCAATGAGAATGGTGTTATGACAACACATCTTAAGTTCTTATACAATGATAATACTGTCGGCACAACTACACTTAATATATCTGCTGCCGGAACAGATACCGGAAGCCTGCTGCCATACATTAATAATGATGTTTCATCATCTTATAAACCGAAAACATGTATCAGAATTAATATATGGATACTTGTTGGAATTGGTGCCGTTATTCTTTTTATCATCTACATTATTGAAGAACGGGCAAGAAGAAAAAGACAGAGAAGACACTATAACAGAAGAAGACGCAGATTATAATAAACAGAGGATTCGGAGCTAAACCCTGAATCCTCTGTTTTCTATATTATCAGTCTGTGTTTCATTACTAATTCCACCTTTTGAATATGTAAGGCCTGAATATACAGCCTGTGTATTCTTCATAAGCGGCTCAGAATCATCCTGTTTACTAACCTCATAAAAGGATGCCCTGAGTTTCTTTAAAAGCCCTGTAATTCTGTTAATCTCATTATTATCAAGACTTACAGATGCTGAAATAAGTGACCTCTTCATATGATTATATATTACAAAAAGATTAGCTGATATCTCATACTGCATATCAAGTCCGCATATAAGCTGGTCTATAACCTTCTGCGCCATATATATATTATTATGTGCCTGCTCAGCACTATCACTCTCACATGCATCATTAAGATATTCTATAGCCATATCATACAGAATCACAACAAGCTGTGATGCTGTAGCCTGTGTAATTCTATACTGAAATGTCTTAATTGTTTCTTTAGTCATAGCATCCCTTTCCTATATAACCATTGAATCTTAAACTACTGTAATAACTGTAATACCTGTGAAGGTCTTTCATTAGCCTGTGCAAGTATTGACGTAGCTGCCTGTGTAAGAACTGTTTCAGAAGTATAAGTAGTCATCTCTTCTGACATATCAGTATCTATCATTGTTGATAATGACTTGGTAAGGTTCTCACTTGAAACCTCAAGGTTATTAGTTGTATGATCAAATCTGTTCTCGTATGCACCAATTCTTGAACGTATTTTATTAGTCTTATTAATAGCTTCATCTACAGTAGATATCGCCCTTGATGCTGTATACTGAGTCATGACATTCATATGCTCCGTGCCAAGTGAATACGTTGTTATTGCCGGAATATCAATAACAATAACCTGATCCTGATTAGCACCTACATGTATGCTCATAGTTCCAACGTCTGTGACTTCCTGACTTATAGTTCTCGCTGTACCTGCACCTGCAGCTGACTGTCCATCATTGTTACTATCGTCAAATACAGTACCTGCCGCATTACCCGGAACATCCATTGAAAACTCTTTGTTATTAACATCTGTTACTGTAATTACAGTACCCTTTGTTGAAAGAATTGCCGAATCAGCAAACCCAATTCGCTTCCCATCATCTCCTGTAGCAATCTCTGCCTTAACATCGCTTCCTTCTACATATATACCATCTTGTGTTGCTGCCTGTGGTATTCCCAAAATATCTGCAAGCTCTGCATTATCACATGTTATATTCATCTTCTGGTCGCTTCCATACTGGTTAGTCATAATAACAAGTGTTGAACCAGCGTAATCTGCTGTTGGCACATAACCTGCATAATCAGTACCATTAGCTGCTGTATCATTATTAAGGTCTTTAACTGTAAATGCAGAACCCCCTGTGATGTTAACTCCGTCAATAATCTTTCCCATCACCTTATCAAGTGTATCACCTTCGGAAATGCTTATCTTGTAGCCATTAATGTTTATTGCTCCAGCCTGTTCTTCTGTTATAGAAGCTGTTGATGACATAGTAATACTTCCTGCTCCTACCGCTATAGCCTGTCTTGCATCCTCAGTAACAGTTATTCCATATACACCTGCTGTATAGCTGTCAGATACAGAAAGCTGATTAACTCCCTGAAGATCTGAATATACTCTTCTTGAAAGATTACCGTTAATAAGAGACTGTGTATTGAATTCTGTCTGATCAGATATTCTGTCAATCTCGTTATTAATCTGTTCTATCTCTTTCTGTATAGCTTCTCTTTCATCATCTGAATTAACATCATTAGCAGCCTGAACGCTAAGTTCCTTTAATCTTGTGAGCATACTCTGGATTTCTGTAATTGCACCTTCTGCTGTATTTAAAACAGAAACTCCATCAGCTGTATTATTCTGGGCCTGACTAAGACCTCTTATCTGTGCTCTCATCTTTTCAGAAATAGCACATCCTGCAGCATCGTCCTTAGAGCCATTTATCTTGTATCCTGATGATAATCTTTCAATTGATGTTGACAGATTATTCTGTGATTTCTGTAATGCATTGTTGGCAACAATCGCTGCCACATTAGTTCCTATTCTCATATCTTAACCTTTCTGTCTGTCCAATTTACCTGTTCATGCTCTATATATCGGACTTTCTGTGCAAATCTTTAGCCTGCAAGCAGTTTTACAATCTGTGCTGCAATTTCATACAGCTTATCTGTTGCCACACTGTCAGCCGCTGCTTCATAAGTCACATATGGCACGTCTGACGATTTTGTAATGTTGACGGTCACATTTGTAAATCCAAATCCTTCTTTTAAATTTTCTTCCATATCCTCAAGAAGCTGGCTTCCTTCATCTGAAACTGCTGTGTCACTGACAATGTACATACCAAGACTTTCTCTGTCAGCCTTAGCCTCAACAGAAACTTTTCCTAATACGCTGCTTAGCATGTTTACAGATATACGACCTTTATTGTCGTCATCCTGAACCAATGTAAGTTTCAGCATACCTGTACTTCCTGAGTCTGTTATATACGGTATTCTGTAATCATGCCTTAATGCCAGATTCTTAATATATCCGATTGTTCTGTCCTTAAGTCTTAAATCCAGAAATCCCTCGTAATTGACATCTATCTGTGTATCAAGGTCTCCTGCTTTGGAAAGAACCTCCTGAAGTTCTTCCTCTGTCTCATCTTTCATTTCTTCATACATAAGTGACAGTTTTTCTTTATGTCCGATTTTTTCAATCGAATCCCTTGCATAATCACGTGTTGTCTTAACACCTCTGATATCCGGGAACTGTCCGGATTCTAAAAATGCTTTAACAGCCTGTATGTTACCACTGTTTATTTCTGTATCTGCATTTCTTATCTGCCTCAATATATCAGCTCCTGCCTGCACTGCTGCCTGCTGTTCCTTAAGATATTCCTCATAATATTGTTCCTCGGCTGCCGCATCATAGTTATCCTCTAACTGTTCAATAAACATTTCAACGGACTGTTCTCCGATTCCGGATGAGTTATCCACATTCTTTAATGTATTCGGGGTAACTAATCCACCATTTGCCATAAATAATGCACTGTAATAGTTAGCAATTCCGCTTACCTCTGCCATTCCTGTATTCTCATCAATAACAGCGTCCATGTCATAATGCTTTCTTGAATTATATGCAGTCATAAGATTATTCATAGTGACCTCAGCTCCCTGCTTAATCAGCGCACCTGCTGCCACTCCGGCATCTCTGGTGAATATATTCATCATCTGGTATATTCCTATAAACTGCTTTCTCTGCTCTTTAGTAATACCATTGGTACGGTCAAGCTTATAAAGAAACTTTGAAAACTTCTCCTCATTATCCTTAGATGCTTTATCATTAGCCTCTGTAAGATATTCGTTGACTTCCTCAATTGAAGCATTCATTGGATTTACTCCGTCTTTTATCATATTAAGAACTGTCTCTGGTTTCATATTCTTAATAAGATTATTAATCATTGCATTAACAGATTTGACCGTCTCTACATTTTCCTTTGTCATATCCATGTTATTAGCAGCCAGCACCTTTATTGCTTCCTTGTCCTCATCAGTTCCCTCAAGTCCAAGCGCCTTAATAATATCATCAGCGCTTCCCTGTACTGCCTTCTTTAATGAATCACCGAGGTCGCCTCTTATCTGAGTTCCAACAGCCTCGTAAGTTTCATTCATCTTGTCAAACATATTGGCAAATACGCGCGCTGGATTTCTTACCATCTCATCTAAAGACTTTCTTGCTTCAAGAACATCTGTGTATGCAATCTGCGCTTCTGCGTACATTCCATCTGCCTGCTCATATTCCATAAGCATTGCATTAAGCTCCTCTATAGGAGTTGTAAGAATAGAAATGTTATTCTTAACGAGATATATAGACGCATTTGCACTCATAAGAACTCTTGCTGTTACAAGCGTGTCATACGCCTTATCTGCTGCCTGCTGTACATCAGATGCCTGATTTCTAACTTCACTATTTCCTGTACTTACTGATGCTGCACTGTATTCAATTCTGAAGCTTCTTGCATCCATCTCCAGCTTAAGGCTTGCTATTGTAAATGTTTCCCCTTTTGATACCACATTTGCAACATCTGAATACTCTGCCCTGTTAATAGTATCAAGAGCTGTCCTTATATCATCAATTGGCGAACCTGTAACGAGCGTATTCTCTGCCTTGCCTCCAAGCTTCATGTTATCAAGTATCTTATTAAGCATTTCATCAGGGTCAGCCTGAATCTTTTCAATATCTATCGCATCAAGCTGTGCCTTATATTCAAGATTTTCTTTAGTAACAGGAATCTGTGCATCAATAAATGCTCTTGCGTCAGCAAGCGTCTTATCATTAACCTCAAGACCTGCCGAAGCAATTATCTTCTCAATTCCCGGCCTTAAAGCTTCAAAATCAACGTCAGATATTGCATCTGCGCACCTTCCTATTGTAACGCCATCCGCACTGATACTTGATGAAGCTGCCGCCTGTGCCTGATATATTCCCGCAATTGAAGGCTCTATTCCATTAGCGGCCATATAATTCTTCGTATTCTCTGATAATGGCTTTAATTCCCTGCTCTTTTCAAGCGCACCTTTAACCTCAGAAATACTTTCATTATTGACAGCTATATCTGCTCCATGCATACGGCTCTCGATACTTGCCGCCATTGCTGCACTTCCAGTTACACTCTCAATCTTATCCTTAGAAACCGCTGTTCCATAATTAACATAATCATCAGAGTGCATCGCAAGTTCTATCTTAATCTTCTCTACGATATTAACCATATCATCTGGTGTAGCATCTGTAAGATTAAAGCCATCCTCATCTAATTTTACCGCATCAGCACCTGATAACTTCATCATCAATGCCTTAAGGCTTATCTTTGCACTGGAAGCACTCGCCATAATCTGGCTCTTTACATCATCTGCCTCCTTAAGAAGTCCCTCATATGTATTGTCATTTGCAGCTGTCACACTGCCAGAGATTACCACTCCTGCAAATGAGCCTGCCACACCTTCACTTTTAACCGCCTTATTTTCTTTATAATTAATAGATGTTCCCTGTGCCGCAACATCTTTATTAAAATTCGCGCCTGAAACTGTATATGTCATATTCTGCTGCCTTTCTTATTTACTATCTGAAACAATCACTCATTGTTATATAATAAATATTTCGGCAGATATGGTGGGATAATTGAGAGATATATTATAGCAAATAAAAAGGAAGCTAATTCAGAATTAATAAAAATCCAAACCAGCTCCCTTTCTCTATTTTATTGTCCTATATCTTCGTAGCATGAACCTTAGAAACATCACCGTTAAACTCATACACAGCTATTCCATACTTATGTAAGTCAATAAGCAATGACTGCGGATATCCATCACAATCTCCCTTAACGGCTGTAAGAGTCTTCTTCTGGTCAGCTTCATTATCTCCAAGAACCAGCTTATACTTAGTCTTGAACGGAACTCCTATTCTGAAGCTGTCTCTTTCAACTGGTGTAAAATTAAGTACAAAGAGAAGATTCTTCTTTCCATCCGGACTGATTCTCATAAATGATAAAACGCTATTATCTTTATCATTGGCATTAATCCATCTGAATCCTTCACTGCTGTAATCAGTAGCATACAGACATGGATAATTCTTATTAAGCTTCAGACACTTCTTCGTAAAATCCTTAAGTTCTGTATGACTTTCATCCTCTAACAGATACCAGTCAAGAGCACGCTTCTCACTCCACTCATTCCACTGACCAAATTCCTGTCCCATGAATAAAAGCTTCTTGCCAGGATGTCCACACATATATGCATATGCCAGCTTAAGATTCTTGAACTTGTCCTCCCTGTCACCAGGCATTTTACCAAGCATAGAACACTTAAGATGTACAACCTCATCATGTGAAAGCACAAGAATGAAATTCTCGCTGTAAGCATACATCAATGAAAATGTCATCTTGCTATGATTAAACTTTCTGAAATATGGATCAAGCTTCATATATTCAAGGAAATCATGCATCCAGCCCATATTCCACTTAAATGTAAAGCCAAGACATTCCCCATTGTCAGGATCACCACTTACCATAGGCCATGCTGTTGACTCCTCAGCTATAGTTATTGCCTGTGGGAATCTCTTCTTTAACATGCTGTTAAAATGCTTTAAAAAGCTGATTGCTTCGAGATTACCGTTGTCACCATATTTGTTAGGAACCCAGTTTCCTTCTGTCCTTCCGTAATCCAGATACAGCATTGAAGCAACAGCATCAACTCTTAAACCATCAATATGGAACTTGTCCACCCAGAACATTCCATTAGCAATAAGGAAGTTAGCCACTTCATTCTTGGAATAATCAAATACCTTCGTTCCCCAGTCAGGATGCTCTCCCTTTCTAGGGTCTGCATACTCATATACACAGCTTCCATCGAAATTAGCAAGTCCATGTGCATCCTTTGGAAAATGTGCCGGTACCCAGTCAAGAATTACACCAATTCCTTTTTCATGCATATAATCTACAAAATACATGAAATCCTTAGGTGTTCCGTATCTTGCTGTAGGTGCATAATAACCTGTTACCTGATATCCCCATGATCCATCATATGGATACTCTGCAATTCCCATAAGTTCAATATGTGTATATCCCATATCTGAAACATATTTTGCAAGCTCAGGTGCCAATTCTCTATATGTATAGAATCCGTCCTCTGTTCCATCATCTTTCTTCTTCCATGAGCCAAGATGACATTCATATATAGAAAGAGGTGCTTTAAGATGATTCTCTGTCTTCTTCTTCTCAACCCATTCAGAATCTTTCCATTCATAACCTGAAAGATCAGCAACTATTGATGCTGTCTCTGGTCTTAACTGTGCCTGATTAGCATATGGATCTGCCTTGTAAAGAGCCTCTCCACTCTGGGAAATAATAAGGAACTTATACATATCCCCTGCTTTAGCTCCCGGTATGAACAAATCATATATTCCACCATCTGAAATCTTCTTCATATCATAACCATATGCATTCCAGTTATTAAACTCACCTATAACATAGACTTCTCTTGCAGCAGGTGCCCACACAGCAAAATACACACCTTCTTTTCCGTCTTTTACTCCAACATGCGCACCCATTTTGTTATATATCTCATAATGAGTTCCCTGTCCAAAAAGATATGCATCCAGTTCTGTGATTGCCAGCTGCTCGTATTTTTGCATATTCTTCATAAAATCCTCCATTATATTATTATTATCCTACACGACACTTATGGGTCCCCTCAGATATCCCACTAATTAATAGTATATTACCACATTAGCAAATTAATTACTACATTTCATTAGCAAAAAAAATGTTCATTTCACATATATTATGTTATACTGTAAATCGCATTGAAATAAATGCTTTATATAAGTTAGAAAGATGAAAAGGAGTATTAAATTCTTATGATATACTATATTGTTAACGAAAGTTTCACTAACATAATAGCATTTGTCAGCATCCTGTTTGCTTTCGCATTTACAATAGCTGCAATTGCTCTTGGCAAGAATCTTCTTCCAAGAGATGCCGGAAGAGCTTATGCCATCAACGGAAGTAAATCAGTTGGAAAGCCAAGAGGCGCCGGCATGATTTTCATTCTTACATTCACAGTCACATGTGCATTATTCGTAAACTTAAGTGCCGAGCTTATCATTTATCTTATACTTGTGCTTGCCGCAATGCTCAGCGGATACCTTGATGACAGTGCTTCATCACCATGGGGTAATTTAAAGAAAGGTCTTATTGACCTTGCAATATCGGTTATGGCGGCAGTTACTTACCTGCATTACAACCCTAACACATTTGACCTTGCATTCTTTGGAAAGACAGTAACTCTTAATCCAATCATCTATGCAATACTTATTATTATACTTATATGGGTAAGTATCAATGTTACTAACTGTTCAGATGGTGTTGACGGCTTATGTGGTACACTTTCAGTTGTAACACTTGCTTCAGTGTATGTACTTTTTAAGTCATTTAATATTGAATCAGCTTACAGACACACCGTTCTTATTATGATTGTGTGTATCCTCGGCTACCTGTGGTTCAACGCATCACCAAGCAAGCTTCTTATGGGTGACGCCGGTTCGAGAGCAATAGGAATATTTATAGCATTTACATTCCTCAAGCTCCATGCACCGCTGCTTTATATTCCAATGGCACTTGTAATTATTCTTGATGGCGGACTTGGTCTTATCAAGGTTTCTTTCATGAGATTTCTTCACATCAACCTAATGAAGAACCTTCGTACACCAATCCACGACCATATGAGAAAGAATAAAGACTGGTCCGATACGCAGGTTGTTTTCAGATTCACAATTATCCAGGTAATTCTTGGTCTTGCAGTAATATATGGATTAATGTTCTGATATTAAAATGTTAAAATGGCATGTCAGTTGGATTTCTGACATGCCATTATTTCTGTTCTGAAAGTTTCTCTGCCTGACGCCGCCTGCGTCTGTGCTCTCTCTCTTTTATCTGCTTTTCATATATCTTAAGTGCACCCTTTTCATCAGTGTGCTTCATAATTCTGACTGCATAATATCTGCCTTCTTCGGTCTGTTTAACTCTGAAACGCCCCTTTATAAGTCCGTGTTCATCACATGTAAACAAGCCGTAATAGCATTTCGAATTAGTGGCAAACCACTTGACTGTTCTTGTCATAGTCCTGCCACATAAAAAGCATTTGCAGGAACGTACAGTTCTGTCGCTTGCAGCCTTGTCCCTTGTCGCAAATCCCTTTGAAATATACTTCTCATAAGTTCCAAAGTTAAGATATACCTCATCCTTTCTTGACTCTGGAATTGTAAATGTATCTATACTGCAGAACTTCTTAACTCTGTCAAAATCCAGCTTCTTCATTATCTTGGCTGTATATCTTGCATCACTCATTGCTGAATGATAATGCTCATCTCCCTTGATTCCCTGCTCATCAATTGCAGATTTAAGATTCATGCGTGTCTTGCCATCTGAAAAATTAATACTGTAAAGTTTCTGAAGATCAAGATACAGAAGCGGCTTTGGGAAATTCTCCGGCACATCATAGAACTTCATATTACGTCTTAATTCAGTAATATCCATGCTTCCCCATGTAACAAATGTATAATCTTCCCCGCACCATTCAAGAAATTCAGTAACACCCGATACGAAATCAGTTCCGTTAGCAAGGTCATTTTCTGTTATCCCTAATATCTTCTTGACTGTATTCTGCAGCTTTGTGTACACCTGTGGCTTAATGGTACACTGCCACTCATCCACAATATCAAGCTTCTCATTAACCTTCGCCGCACCTATCTGTATAATCTCAAAAGGAAAATGATCCTCAGAAAATTGTTTTCCCTTGGCACTCTGATTCCACTCAAGATCCATAACAATATAATTCATAAACATTTTCCTCTGTTACTTATTCTAATCTCGTGATATCTACATATTAAAGCAAACATATTATAGCGTGTATATGGGCGTATGTCGATAATATTTTATAAGATATTAATTTTTGAGTTATTAATCACATTTTCATCTCTTTTTTTCGCTGATACATCTCCTCATCTGCACGCTCCCGGACTTTTTCCAGCTCCGTATCATCAACTTTAAAAACAGCATAACCACAGGCAATTCCCACTTCTGTTGGAATAATTCTCTTGTTGTTCAAAACATCTACATCATGATAAAGCTTTCTTATTACTCGCTCTATATCTACACTCTTTCCCTTTGGTATTATACAACAAAACTCATCTCCGCCAATTCTGTAACACTTACCATAACGTTCAAATGTATTTTCTATTATTCGTGCTGCATTAATAATATAAGCATCTCCAGCTCTATGTCCGTAGTTATCATTACAATTTTTGAGATTGTTTAAATCAAACGTTACAACCATACAATCATCAAAGCATTTTTCATTATTAATATAATAATCATATGCATTTCTATTATACATACCTGTCATGGAATCATTTAAAGCAAACTGCTCGAGTTCCTCTATCCTTCTCCCCTTTTTTAGTCTCGCAACAGCCTGTCTTGAAGCCTCTAATCCAAGTACAAGAATAAATAAAAGAAATGCTATTCTTCCAAATACTCCTGAATCATTACCATTTTTATAATATCCTGCCATATCTATGATTGTCGACAAAAATACTAAAATCAACGCTAATATACAGTATTTATACCTGGTGTCCAACTGTCTTCTAATAATCTTAATTGTAATTACAACAAATAAATATATCAGCATTAATATAATTACAATATGAGTCATCCACAATGTCTGTCTAAAATAATACATTCCTGTAGCATTAAGTATGTGTTCTAAAAGAATAATTGTTACATTAAAATAACAGATTAATTTCCAAAACAGATTATCATTTATTTCCAAAAAACTTTTTACAAACATAATAAATGCCATTGGCATAATCATAAGTGTAACAAAAGCAATGTATGCCCCGGCTTGTCTATTTGCAAATATAAGTGCTGACACATCTGTTTCATTTGCTGACCATAATCCAAGAAGAATCGAAAATATTCCCAGATATAACAATGTTCCGTCTATCTGACTCCCCTTATGTACAATTGTCCAATATATAGTAATATATAATCCTACCAATAAAATAACTACGCTTATAATAAATGCCGGCATAGCTTTTCGAAGCAATTTCATATATATATCATTGCCACCACCGATATAGAATTCCTGTTTCTGACCTTCAACCTCCTTATAACAAGGTGAAATCTCTATTTGAAGGCTGTCCACATCAGATGGAAGCTTTACAAAATTCCATGTCCATCCCGGGGTATTTCCCCATATACTTCGTTTATTACTAAGTCTGTAAATTTGTTCTCCTTGTGCATATACATTTATTCTCTGGTGTGAAGAATAAAATACTATTGAACCTATATCCTGTCCATATGATTTTAAATTAAAATCATATTGTGTTTTTCCATCCTCTGTTATACTTACTGATTCTGGAATGCAAGTTGTCAAATCTTTTTCAGAAACTGCATCACTAAATGTGAAAACACTACATAAAAACATCATAATAATCGCAGCTATTACTGTGCCAATTAATATCCCCTGTTCCCTTTTCATGTTATACCCCTTACTCTATATACTATCCTATTTCTTGCGAATCACCACTGCTTGTCACTTCTTAATATAAATGTTCCCACCCATGTCGATGGTTTTTGACCAAATTATATTTTACTTTTATCTTTTGATTTTAATAAGTGCCGTTGGTGATTTTGGCTTGCCATCCCTATATATCTCCCCTGATTTCATAAGAGGATTTATAACCTCATTTAAGA
>OGKR01001597.1_pt1 | contig 15695 bp, 15 predicted proteins | sample 1572431 | NCBI WGS metagenome assembly OGKR01 (sample SAMEA2582079, study PRJEB24529) | metagenome | biome: Human gut stool | place: China | collected 2011 | reverse complement strand
CATGGTGGCGCTGGAGCGGGGCCGGTACACCATTCAGGACGAGCGGAAGGAAACACTGGAATTCAATCTTGGAAAAATGCTGTAAATCGGGCATTTATCATTCATTTCAACACAAAACCATTATAAAAAGGAGAAATTTACCATGGCTAAAATGTATTATGAAAAGGATTGCGACCTGAACTATCTCAACGGCAAGAAGATCGCCGTGATCGGTTATGGCTCTCAGGGCCATGCCCATGCCCTGAACCTGAAAGACTCCGGCTGCGAGGTCTGCGTGGGCCTGCGGGAAGGCTCCAAGAACTGGGCCCAGGCGGAGGCCGCGGGGCTTACCGTCAAGACCGTTGCCGAGGCCGCCAAATGGGGCGACATCGTGATGATGCTCATTAACGACGAGGTGCAGGCCGACGTTTACAAGAAGGATATCGCCCCCTATCTGGAGGAGGGCAACGCGCTGGCCTTTGCCCACGGCTTCAACACCCACTCCAAGACCATCACCCCGCCGAAGAACGTTGACGTCATCATGATCGCTCCCAAGGGCCCCGGCCACATCGTCCGCCGCCTGTACACCGAGGGTGAGGGCTGCCCCTCTCTGATCTGTGTCGAGCAGGACTTCACCGGCAAGGCTAAGGACATCGCTCTGGCATACGCTTCCGGCATCGGTGCCGGCCGTGCCGGCATCCTCGAGACCACCTTCAAGGAGGAGACCGAGACCGACCTGTTCGGCGAGCAGGCTGTCCTGTGCGGCGGCGTCTGCGAGCTCATCCACGCTGGCTTCGACACTCTGGTCGAGGCTGGCTACGAGCCCGAGATGGCCTACTTCGAGACCTGCCACGAGATGAAGCTCATCGTTGACCTCATCAACGAGGGCGGCTTCTCCAAGATGCGTTACTCCATCTCCAACACCGCTGAGTACGGCGACTACCGCACCGGCAAGCGCCTCATCACCGCTGAGACCCGCAAGGAGATGAAGAAGGTCCTGACCGAGATCCAGGACGGCACCTTCGCTTCCGAGTTCCTGACCGAGATGAGCCCCAACGGCGGCCGCAAGGTCCACTTCCTCGCTCAGCGCCGCATGGAGGCCGAGCACCCCATCGAGAAGGTGGGCGCAGAGCTGCGCAGCATGATGAGCTGGCTGAAGAAGTAAGCCCTCTCAGTCGCTGACGCGACAGCTCTCCCAAGGGGAGAGCCACTGGCGTGTCGGTAAAGCCCACGCTGGACGATTTGAGTTTATTTGGATGTAAAGCGCCGGGCGCTGTTCTCGCACTCAGCTGCATGGATACTTGCTCTTTTATCAGGAGCGAATGGAGTTTGATGCCGCTGAAGAATGAGAGCGGAGCCCGGCATTTTGTGATAGAGGCAAAAGCCCGCCCGGCCTGCCAATGGCTCCCCCTCTGGGGGAGCTGGCAGCGCCAGCAGGCGATGCCTGAGAGGGTATAACATGAGAAGTGACAACGTGACCAAAGGCTCGGAGCGCGCGCCCAACCGAAGCCTGTTTTACGCCCTGGGCTACACCCCGGAAGAGCTGGACCGCCCCCTCATCGGTGTGGTGAGTGCCTACAGCGAGATCGTCCCCGGCCACATGAATCTGGATAAGATCGCCGACGCCGTCAAGGCGGGCGTCCAGATGGCAGGCGGCACCCCCATCCTCATCCCGGCCATCGGCGTCTGCGACGGCATCGCCATGGGCCATGTGGGCATGAAGTACAGCCTGGCCTCCCGCGAGCTCATCTGCGACAGCGTGGAGACCATGCTGATGGCTCATCAGCTGGACGGTCTGGTGCTGGTGCCTAACTGCGATAAGATCGTTCCCGGCATGGTCATGGCCGCTGTCCGCATGGATGTGCCTGCCGTGGTCTGCTCCGGCGGCCCCATGCTGGCCGGTACCTACGGCGGCGAGGAAGTCAGCCTTTCCAAGATGTTCGAGGCTGTGGGCGCTTATAAGGCCGGTATGATCACCGACGAGCAGCTGGAAGACTGCACCTGCAACTGCTGCCCCAGCTGCGGCAGCTGCTCCGGCATGTACACCGCCAACAGCATGAACTGCCTGTGCGAGGCCATCGGCATCGCACTGCCCGGCAACGGCACCATCCCCGCCGTCTACTCCAAGCGCCTGCTGCTGGCAAAGCACGCCGGTATGGCCGTCATGGATATGGTGAAGAAGGGCATCACCGCCCGCCAGATCATCAACGAGCGCTCCATCCGCAATGCGCTGACCTGCGATATGGCGCTGGGCTGCTCCACCAACACCGTTCTCCACCTGCTGGCCATCGCCTACGAGGCCGGTGTGCCCATCGACCTGAAGCTCTTCAATGAGATCAGCGCCAAGACCCCGAACCTCTGCCATCTGGCCCCCGCAGGCCCCACCCACATGCCCGACCTCTACGCCGCCGGCGGCATCCCCGCCGTGCAGGCAGAGCTGGCCAAGAAGGGCCTGCTGGACCTGGATGTCCCCACCGTCACCGGCAAGACCCTGGGCGAAAACATCAAGGGCGCTCACATCCTGAACGACAAGGCCATCCGTCCCATCGATGATCCCTATTCTCAGACCGGTGGTCTGCAGATCTTGTGGGGCAACATCGCTCCCGATGGCTGCGTCGTCAAGCGCAGCGCCGTGGCCCCCGAGATGCAGGAGCACTCCGGCCCGGCCCGCGTCTTCAACAGCGAGGAAACGGCCATCGCCGCCATCTATGCGGGCAAGATCGTCCCGGGCGACGTGGTGGTCATCCGCTACGAAGGCCCCAAGGGCGGCCCCGGTATGCGTGAGATGCTCAACCCCACCTCCGCTCTGGCCGGCATGAAGCTGGACAAGACCGTGGCCCTCATCACCGATGGCCGCTTCTCCGGCGCTTCCCGGGGCGCTGCCATTGGCCACGTCAGCCCGGAGGCTGCTTCCGGCGGCCCCATCGGCCTTGTTGAGGAAGGCGATACCATCCACATCGACATCCCCAACGCCAGCATCACGCTGGAAGTGCCCGATGAGGTGCTGGCCCAGCGCAAGGCAAAGTATGTGGCCCCGGAGCCCAACATCAAGACCGGCTGGCTCAGCCGCTACGCCCGTATGGTCACCAGCGCAAACCTCGGCGCAGTGCTGAAGTAAGGCGCATTTTCTGCAACACCAAAGCATCCCCTGCAGGGCCCGGCCGGGCAATAGCCGGAAAGGCTGCAGGGGATGCTTTTTTGTTTTGACCGGGGGTGCAAAAAGCCCCGGGCCGCAGGGCTCCGGGGCAGGGGGAGATTTACTCCTCCGTAATGATCACACCAAGGGCGTAGGTATGGCCATTGACGTTTTTGTGGACAACGGCAATTCTCACGTTGGTGGCGGTGAGGAGAGATTCATTCATGTTTCCTTTGACGAGGCATCCTAACGACGAGCTGAGCAAAGCCGAGGTTTCCATGAAGGGGGTTTTCGTATCGGTGACGTCCGTTATAAGGAGAGTGATGCTGGTAGCAGACTCATAGGGGCTCATGATGTCCGTCAGAGTGTCTTTGATGCTCTTGCCATTGATCATGTGATCCTCATTAAGGACATACCATTCATTGTTCTCGTCATACTTGACCCAGTTTTCATCAAACAGGGGGGCAATATTACGGCCAAGCTCGGGGACCTGATAGCTCACCGAGACGGGATCAGGGTTTCCGTAGTGGGAGCGCAGATAATTCAGATAGTCTCCCATACCTTCAGCCATAGTACGGTTCAGAGACGCTGCCTTGCCGCATCCGGTGAGCAGGGCCAGAGCCATGACGCCTGCAAGGATGAGCGCAAGGATCTTTTTGACGGGTTTCATATAGAAGTCCTCCTTATCCAGTGTTGAACAAAATATTTCCTCCGTCCGTAGGCGGAGGATCAAGTTATTATACCCCCCCCCCTACTATTATTTCAAGGGCTTTTTACAAAATCGTCGTTTTGCCTAAGATAATTGGATAAAACCGGGGAATTTGACGGGGTTATACGCCGGAAGTTGGAAAAAAAGCCCCCTCCCGGAGAACACCGGGAGGGGGCACAGGATGAAACAGAGGGCTCACACCGCCAGGCCCTTTATATGGATTTACGAAGCAAGCTGAAACTCAAATGTATATCCATCCTCGCCGTAATGCTCATTGCCGACCCAGAGAACAGACGGATCCGTCAGATCGTAGACCACGCTGTGGACGGTGTTGCTGTTGGAGTCGTCGTTGTTCCAGGTGCGGCGGCCCACCGAAGCCAGCAGGTCCATGGCAGCGCTCTTGTCAGCCACGACGCCGTTGGTCTGGCGCAGGGCAGCAGCAAGGTGCTCGTAGCGGTCAAGGCCCTTCATCTCGACGGCAGTGCCGTCGTAGTAGCCGGGGGTCTTGATGAAGTTGGTCACCACCTGCCAGTCGGAGGAATCGGAGAGGGCGTCGGTGTCGTTCCAGAGGACGTTCAGCTGACGCTGAGAGCCGTCGGTGTCGTGGTCGGCATCAGCACCCACCCACTCGAGGACGGCGCTGCGGCCGGTGGAGTCGGCCACCATGTAGTGGAAGCAGCTACTTGCCGAGTCGTGGAGGTCGTACTGCTGGGCCAGCGCCACGGCGTCCTCCACCGAGTCGGCGTAGTCAAGGATGAGCCGGAGCAGGGTGGTGGAGGTGAGGTCGGGCTTGTCGGTCTGGGTGTCGGTGGGGGTGCCTTTGCCCTCGCCCTGATAGGACATGAAGATGCCGCAGGCCACACCGGCGTCGTTGACGCCGTCCAGCGGCACATAGGGGGCCGCGAGGGTCAGGATCTTCTGGCCGAGGCTCTCTACGTCCTTGTCCTTGTCGAGGCCGAGGAAGCTCAGGTCGATGGTGGAGTAGGAGGCGTGACGACCCTTACCGGGGTTCGTGTAGACGATGGCGGTGTTGGTGGCCGAGAAGTCATAGTTGCGGCCAAAGACCCGGTCGCCGCTCTGGGTGTCTGCGGTAAAGGCCGAGCAGGCGATGGTGCTGGTCTTGATGTTCATGGGGATGATGCCCTTGGTGATGCTTTGGGTGATGAAGGAGATGAGCTCAGAGTCAGTGGATGCACCGCCCTGGGCCAGGAAATCGTCGAAGTAGTAGCCGCCCGAGACGTTGAGCTGGTAAACTGCACCGTCGCGGTGGGCTTCGTTGCGGTCGGAGAGCTTTTTGAGGGACGAGAGGGTGGCCAGCTCGTTGTGCCAGAGGGCGAACACGGCAACGGCCAGTGCGATGACCAGCGCCGCCAGCACGCAGGCGAGGCGCTTGAGGACTTTGGAGAGAGAATGATGCTTCATGGGACCTCCTGAAAAAGTCAAAAGAATATAGATAAAATACTTGAATATTCTATCACGACTTCTGTCGTGTTACAAGACTTTTGGAGATCTGGCCGGAAAATAAAAAACAGGCGCTGAAGGACAGCGCCTGTTCTGAGAGAGATTTAACCAAACAGTTTTTTCGTATTGTGCATATACACCGACAGCACCAGCCCCACGCAGATATACAGCATGAGCACCGAGCTGCCGCCCGCCGAGTAGAAGGGCAGGGTGACGCCGATGACCGGCAGGAGGCGGAGGTTCATGCCGACGTTGACGAATATCTGGGCCATGAACGCGCCGCCGATGCCGGCGCAGATGAAGGAACCCAGCATATCCTCGCTGCACGCTCCGGTGGCGAAGGTCTTGATGATGATGGCCAGCAGCACGCCCAGCACCACGCAGCAGCCCACGAAGCCTGCCGCGTTGCCGATCCAGCTGAAGATGAAGTCATTGTGGGCGTTGGGGACGCTGTAGTAGCGGCCGCCGAAGAAGCCGTTGCCGAAGATGCCGCCCGAGCCGATGGCGATCTCGCCCCGCTGCTGCTGGTAGACAATGTTCTTCCAGATCGTCTCGCTGGGCGCCCAGCCCGTCTCGTTGTTGGGGTCGATGACCGCAAGGATGCGGTACCACTGGTAGCCCTTGCCGATCTTGTCGCTGAAGAAGGCGAAGGCCACCGCTGCCGCCGCTGCGAGGGCAGCGAAGGCCCCGATGATATACTTCCAGCTCAGCCCGGCGGCAAAGAGCATACAGCAGCCGATGATGCCGTAGATGATGGCCGTGCCGTCGTCACCCTGGATGTGGATGATGCCGATCGGCACGAAGAGATGGAGCAGCAGCTTGCCCAGCTCTTTCGGCTCGTTGAGGCGGCTGCGGACATTGTTCAGATGCATGGCGAAGGTAAGGATGAAGCTTATCTTTGCCAGCTCGGTAGGCTGGAAGGTGAAGCCGCCCAGCTTGTACCAGGAATAGTTGTCGGTGTCGCCCGCGTTGTAGCCGATGGTCAGCGGGCCGATGGTCACGTTGCGGATGACCAGCGTGGGCAGCACGAGGCCCCATGTGAGCACCACATGGACGGGCCAGACATTGACGAGACTGCGGTAGTCGATGTTGGACAGAAGGATGGCCACCAGGATGCCGATGGCCGCTGCACCCGCCTGCACCACGGCCCGGCGGTAGTCGCCGATGCCGGTGATCTGGCCGGTGAGCTCATCCACGGCAAAGCCGCTGCCCTGCTTCGCCGCCCACGACGACAGCGCCAGCACCGCCATCGCGCTGCTGAACAGGCAGAGCAGCAGGTACATCTTGTCTGTCCGTTTCCAATATCGCTGAATGCTTTCCAAAAAAGCACCACCTTTCTGTATCCTTGGGAAGCCGTTTTCTAAGCGATGTACTCCGCTTACGAAAACAGCTTCCTCGAAACCCCGCCTCACAGCCGGGCATGATCCCCCAATATACCTTATTATACAGCAGGGGAGAGAGGCGCGCAAGATGGCCGGTTGTGACAGCTTTGCAAAATCGGCGCAGAACGCTTGACAAAGGCCGATATGCCCTCTAAAATGAAACGTACCGGGGCGGTAAATGGCCGGTCCCCGGCGTTCTTGGAGGAACAGTTTTTACATGAAGGAACAACGCCATCGAATTTTGTGCGCGGTCTGCGCACTGGCACTGGTGCTGACGGCTGTGCTGGCTCCCGCCGCATGGGCGGCAGACGGAGCGGACGAGGTGCAGGGTACGGCAAAGTCTACCCTCACCACCGACGATGCCGCCGAGATGCAGCAGGCGGACGCCGCTGTGACGGCCCTGACCGGCAGCGACGAATACGAGCAGATGTCCCGGGAAGAACGGCTCACCGCGGCCCTTGCGGAGCTGGATGAGCTGGCCCGGAAGGGGCTGGTGCGCCGGGATTCCATCCGCACCGACGAGGAGAACGGGATCGTCAGCTTTACCTACCGCTGCGGCGTGCTGGGCGGCATCCTGCTCACTCTGCCCGACGAGCTGGACGAGATGACCTTTGACGCCGGAGACAACGGCCTGCGCGCCCCGAGGGACATTGCTCAATGCACTCCCCGCACCGCCGAGATGCCCCTGACCGACGATGTCCGGCAGGCTGCGGAGGCCCGGCAGTACCGGGAGAACGCTCTGCCTGAGACGATCGGCCGTGCCGCCATTTATTATGCCTTCGATAATACGGTGAACAGCTCCCGCTTTCCGTATTATTCCTATATGCAGGGCTTCTGGGAAGGCATGGGCCTGCGCACGACGATGAACACCCGGGTGACCCTGTCGGACCTGCGCCGGATGAACAAATACGATCTGTGCATCCTGAGCGCCCACGGTGCCTACTATACTTACAGCTACGGTACGTTCCGGAAGCACACCCGGACCGAGCCCATCATCCTGCTGACAGAAGCGTCCACGCTGTATAAAGACATCATCTACGGCTTTGACCTGCTGGCTCACCGCATCATCAAGCTCAACGGCCTTTACTGCGTCACAGCGGATTTCTTCCGCAATGCGTACCGCTCGGGCCAGCTCAGCAATACCATCATCTACTCCGAGACCTGTGAGTTCCTGGGCGTCACGAACAGCGTGGATGAGTCGATGGCCGAAGCGCTGCTGGCGGGCGGCGCACGGACTGTGCTGGGCTATGTGAACAACGTCTACACGGTCTACTCCCGCAGTATGCTCTGGGATACTGTCAACCATCTTGCGATGGGACAGACCATCGGCAGGGCGCTGGCCCATGCGAAGGACACCTACGGCGAGAACGACATCATCTGGTATACGGAGCAGGGCGGACGCCGCCCCCACGCCGCCGCAGCGTATCTGGTGCTCTACGGAGACGAGAACGCCCGGCTGAATGTGCCGGAAAACTTCTCGCTCGAGGAACGCGCGGAGGCCGCGGAAGATATGCTGGCCGATGTGCTCGAAAGCGCGGCCTGAGCGTTGCACTTTTGACAGAAATAGTTTATACTAAGGGACGGCAGAACAGGACGGCAGGACTCTGCCGTCCCTTTTTTATAGAAACGCATATGAGGTGGGATACCCATGTCTGAATTTATCACCCACTCCCGCGAGGAGACGGTGGCGCTGGGGGCGCAGGTGGCGCAGCATCTTGCGCCCGGGGCGCTCATCGCCTTTACCGGCGGGCTTGGCGCGGGCAAGACGGCCTTCTGCGAGGGCATTGCCAGAGGTCTCGGCTGCACCGACCCGGTCAGCAGCCCGACCTTCGCCATCGTGAACTATTACCGCGGGCCGCGGCCCTTCGCGCACTTTGATCTATACCGCATCTCCACGGAGAACGATTTGTGCGCGGCAGGGTTCTACGACTATCTGGATGAGGGCGCTGTGGTGGCGGCAGAGTGGAGCGAGAACTTCGCCGACCTGCTGGCGCTGGAAGACCCCATCCACATCAACATCGAGCGGGTGGACGACACCACCCGCCGCATCACCATCGAGGGGGTGGAAGTATGAATATCTTAGCCGTGGATACGGCGGGCAAGACCGTGGGCGTGGCCCTGCTGCAGGACGACCGCCTGCTCTACGAGTGCTATCTCGACGCGGGCATGACCCACAGCGAGACCCTGATGCCCCTCATCGACAACTGTCTCAAACTCTGCGGCATGGGCTGCAAGGACATCGACCTCTACGGCGTCAATGCCGGCCCCGGCAGCTTTACCGGCCTGCGCATCGGGCTGGCGGCGGTGAAGGGTCTGGCCTTCCCCCGGGAGACGCTCTGCGCCCCGGTGTCCACGCTGGAAGCGCTGGCGGCGGCCCACACCGGCTGCGGCACCGTGCTCTGCGCTCTGGATGCCCGCCGTGCGCAGGTGTACAGCGCGGCTTTCGACCTTGAGACCCACGAGCGTCTGATGGACGACGATGCCCGTGCCGTGGCTGACCTGGCCGAGTTTGTAGAAAATTGCAAAAAGCCTCTGTTTTTTGTTGGTGATGGCGCAGCTCTGTGCTATAATAAATATGGCAATGTCCCGGGCGTGCTCTGTGTACCGCCGGCTCTCCGCAATGGCCGTGCCGCTGCGGTGGCCTATGTGGCAAAGCAGATGGCTCAGCGGGGCGAAGCCGTCCTGCCCGAGGCTCTGCTGCCGGATTATCACCGGCTGAGCCAGGCCGAGCGGGAGCGGGCCGAGCGTCTGGCCGCAGAAGCTGCCCGTACCGAAATACCGGAAGATACTGCAAAGGGAAAGGATCAACACCAATGACGAAACCCATCGCACTTGCCGCCGACCACGGCGGATTTGAACTGAAAGAGGCCGTTAAGGCCCATCTGGACGAGCTGGGGTTGGAGTACATCGACTTCGGCACCCACAGCACCGCCAGCGTGGACTACCCTGACATGGCTCTGCCTGCCTGCGACGCCGTGGTGAGCGGCCAGTGCAGCAAGGCGCTGCTGTTCTGCGGCACCGGTGTGGGCATCAGCATGGCCGCAAACAAGGTCAAGGGCATCCGCGCCTGCTGCTGCTCTGACAGCTTCAGCTGCGAGTATACCCGCCGCCACAACGACGCCAATGCCCTGTGCATGGGCGGCCGTGTCGTCGGCCCCGGCCTCGCCTGCCAGCTGGTGGACCTCTTCCTCAACACCGAGTTCGAGGGCGGCCGCCACGAGAAGCGCATCGCAAAGCTGATGGCGATCGAGAATCGGTAAACCTTAGTATTCCAATATCTATTTACAATATAAGGAGCGTGTATTATGACCCCTATGATCGTTGAGCATCCGCTGCTGCAGCACAAACTGAGCATTCTGCGCAACAAGCAGACCGGCACCAAGGAGTTCCGTGACCTCGTGGGCGAGATCGCCACTCTGCTGTGCTATGAGGCTACCCGTGACCTGCCTCTGGAAGAGGTGGAGATCGAGACTCCCATCACCATGGCAAAGACCAAGGTGCTGGCAGGCCGCAAGCTGGCTCTGGTGCCGATCCTCCGCGCCGGCATGGGTATGCTGGATGGTATGCTGACCCTGCTGCCCGCCGCTAAGGTCGGCTTCATCGGCCTGTACCGCGACGAGGAGACCCTGCAGCCCGTGGAGTATTTCTGCAAGCTGCCGAAGGACATCGCTGAGCGCGACGTTCTGGTGCTTGACCCGATGCTGGCTACCGGCGGCAGCGCCATCGACGCCATCACCCAGATCAAGAAGCACGGCGCAAAGCACATCAAGTTCATCGGCCTCATCGCTGCTCCGGAAGGCATCAAGGCCCTGCACGAGGCACATCCCGATGTGGACATCTACCTCGGCGCACAGGATGACCACCTGAACGAGAACGGCTACATCGTCCCCGGCCTGGGCGACGCAGGCGACCGTATCTACGGCACCAAGTAAATCTCTGTATAACGGAAAAGTGCTCTGCCGGCCGGCGGAGCACTTTTTGCGTGGTACAGTAATATTTACAGCATTGTAAATTTTCTGCAAGGCGCTTGACTTTTTTAGAAAACTGCGTATACTTACAGATGAGAAAACCAAATGCTGTTCATCTGGAATCACAAATAATAAGACCCCTTCTCGGAGGTGCTAGCTCCGGGAAGGGGGCTTATTATTTAGTGCTTACAGTCCTTGTTGAACCATCTGCCAAGCCACTTGTAGATGTAGTTTGCAACCACACCTGCTGCGACAGACAGCATAAATGAGAAAACGCCATTCATCCGGAATCACCTCCCTTCCAAATGGAATGGAGTGGTAAGGACGGCGATTCGATTATATCATAGTTTTCGACAGAAGAACAGAACTTCTTTCAGCACGATCACTTGCTCTTTCGTGCTAAGATCTCATCCAGAATGGCATCCGCTACATCATCCTTGCTCATCAGGGGCAGCTCGCGGGCGCCGTCCGGCGTGATGAAGGTGACAACATTGGTATCCACGCCAAACCCGGCACCGGCCACCTTCAGATTGTTGGCCACCACCATGTCGAGGTTCTTTTTCTCGAGCTTGGCCGAGGAGTTGGCCAGCATGTCCCGCGTCTCCATCGAGAAGCCGCAGAGGAACTGGCTCTTCTTCTTGGGGCCGATGGTGCCGAGGATGTCGGGCGTCCGCTCCACGGCGATGGAGAGGTCGCCGTCCTTCTTCTTGATCTTGTCGTCGGCCACGGCGGCGGGGCGGTAATCGGCCACGGCAGCGGCCATGACCAGAACGTCCATCTCGTCGAAGCGGCTGGTCACAGCCTCGTACATCTGCTGGGCTGTCGTGATGGGGACATCCTCGGTGAACCGCACCGGCTGCAGGGCCGTCGGGCCATGGATGAGGGTGACTTCGGCACCCCGCATCGCGGCGGCACGGGCCACGGCATAGCCCATCTTGCCGGTGGAGTGGTTGGTCAGGTAGCGCACAGGGTCCAGCGGCTCCTGAGTGGGGCCGGCCGTGACGGCAATGCGCAGACCGGCGAGGTCCTTCGGCTTTGCGATGGCGCGGAAGATGTAGTCCAGCAGGACATCCTCTTTCGGCAGGCGTCCGCTGCCCACGTCCTTGCAGGCCAGCACGCCGCTCTCGGAGGGGATGACCGTGAAGCCGTACTTTTCCAGTGTGGCGATGTTGTCCTGGGTGATGGGGTTCTCCAGCATCCCGGTGTTCATGGCAGGGGAGACGAGCTTGGGACACTTGGCCGCGAGAACGACGGTGGTGAGCATATCGTCGGCGATGCCGTGGGCCATCTTGGCAATAATGTTGGCGGTGGCCGGGGCCACGAGGATGACGTCGGCCTTCTTTGCCAGCGAGATATGGGTGACTTCGAACTTGAAATCCCGGTCGAAGGTGTCCACCATGCACTTGTGGCCCGTCAGGGTCTCGAACGTGATAGGGGTGATGAACTGGGTGGCGTTTTTGGTCATGATGACCTCCACGTCGGCCCCCAGCTTGCGCAGTGCGCTGGCCACGTTGGCCATTTTATAGGCGGCAATGCCGCCGCTGACGCCCAGAAGGACGCATTTTCCCTTCAGATCCATCCAAAATACCTCCTATAAATAGGGATAATATAACTACAGTATAATGCAAAACGGCCCAGAGCACAACAAAATCTTTGATGGGGGTTGTATCTTGGCTCAAAATGCGGTAAAATACAGCTTGACTTATAGAAACGTAAACCCCAATGAGGAACTGAATTATGATTTTAGCCATTGACATAGGCAACACCACCGTCGCCCTCGGGGGCATCCGGGACGGACGTGTATGCTTTGTGGCCCACATGGACACGGTGCGCACCCGCACAGCGGCGGAGTACCGTGCCGAGATGGAAAAGGTGTTCTCCCATCGGAGACACCCGGAAAAGCCCATCCGCTTCGAGGGCGCTGTTCTCACCAGCGTCGTCCCCCAGATCACGGGGGCACTGGCCGAGTGCGCCCACCACTACACCGGCAAAAAGCCGGTCATCGTCTCGCCCGACATCCGCACCGGCCTCACGATGGGGGTGCCTGACCCCCACGCCGTCGGCAAGGACCGCCTTGTGGATGCGGCCTACGCGGCGGCGAACTTCCCCCTGCCGGTGGTCACGGTAGACCTCGGCACCGCCACCACGTTCAACGTGATAGATGAGAATAAGGTCTTCCGGGGCGGCGTCATCTGCCCCGGACTTTCCACCGGTCTGCGGGCGCTGGGGGAGCGGTGCGCCCAGCTGCCGCAGGTACATCTTTCTTCGCCCAAAAGCGCGATCGGCGTCGATACCGAGAAGTGTATGCTCTCCGGCTCTGTGCTGGGGACGGCTGTCCTGCTGGACGGCATCACCCAGCGCATCGAGGAAGAACTGGGCCGTCCGGCCACGCTGGTGGTCACGGGCGGTCTGGCAAAGTATGTCATCCCGCTCTGCCGTCACCCGCTCACCTATGACCCCGAGCTGCTGCTGAAGGGACTGGCTCTCCTTTACCAGCTCAATGCGCCGCAGCATGAGCGTCACCACGAGCCGCGCAGCGACGGTGAGCGCCGCCGTCCCCGCCCGGCAGGCAGACGCCCTTACAACAACGGCAGCAGCCCCCGCCGCCGCAGCCACAATAACCGCCGTCCCCGCCGGGACGATGAGGCCAAAGCGGGCTGAGCCCTGAAAGGAGAGACCTTATGATGAAATTAGGCATTCTCGGCGCAGGCATGATCGTCCGGGAGTTCCTGCCCTGGCTCACCGGGCCGGAAAGTCCCTTCAAGGTCGAGGCTCTTTGCAGCACGGAGCGGAGCGCCGGTGCAGCACAGGCCCTCTGCGACCAGTATGGTGTGCCGCGCCACACCACCAGCTACGACGAACTGCTGAGCTGGGTGGACGTTGTGTATATCGCCGTACCGAATATCCTGCACGTAAAATATACCCGTGCCGCTCTGGAAGCGGGCCGCCACGTCATCGTCGAAAAGCCGATGGCCCCCACGGCGGCGCTGGCCGAAGAGCTGGCCGAGCTGGCCCGGAGCAAAAAGCTCTTCCTCTTCGAGGCTGTCACCACGCAGTATCAGGACAACTACGCCAAGATCCGTGAGGTGCTGCCCAAGGTGGGTGCCGTCACGATGGTGCAGTGTAATTTCAGCCAGTATTCCAGCCGGTACAATGATTTCTGCGCCGGCAAGGTCTGGCCGTCCTTTGACCCGGCCTGCGCCGGCGGCGCGCTGATGGACCTGGGCGTCTACAATGTCAGCTATGTGGTGGGTCTCTTCGGCTCGCCCAACAAGGTCCACTATGCGGCCAACATCACCCGGGGCATCGACACCAGCGGCGTGCTGACGATGGAGTATCGCAGCTTCAAGGCCGTGAGCATCAATGCCAAGGACAGCAGTTCCCCGGCCCGGTACATCATTCAGGGCACCAAGGGGTATCTGCTTCAGAAATCCACCGCCAACTTCTGCGGCGGCGTCACCTTCCACCCCTATAAGGGCAAGGAAGAACACTTCAACCTCAGCGCAGGCCGTCCCCGGCAGGCGGCGGAGTTCCACGCCTTTGCCCGCGCCATCGAGAGCGAGGATATGGAGCTTTGCAGCCGGATGCTGGACACCTCGGTGGCCGTCAGCCGTGTGCTGGAGACGGCCCGCCGCGATGCGGGCATCCGATTCACTACGGATCTATAATGCTATCCCCGGGAGTTCCCTGACAAAACATCCCGTATATTTCAGACCGTATTCTACAAAAGACCCCGTGTATTTCACGGGCAGGTTTGCGCCGTATCCGACAATTTAGGGCGGAACGGCAGCAAGGAGGAAAACTGAATTATGAAAAAGAATGACATTCGCACCCTCACCCGGCTGGCACTGCTGGTCGCCATTGAGCTGGTCATGAAGGCCGTCGGCCTGGGCAGTGTCCCTGTAGGCCCGCTTTACATGAGCTTTTTGACCCTGCCGATCGCCGTGGGTGCCATCACCATGGGTCCCGCCGCAGGCGCTGTCCTCGGCGGCGTGTTCGGCGCTGTGAGCTTCTATGACGCCGTCACCGGCGCTTCCGCCATGACCGGTGCGCTGTTCCAGGTCAGCCCCGTCAACACCTTCATCCTCTGTGTGGGTATGCGTGTGCTGATGGGCGTGTGCGTCGGCCTTATCTTCAACTCTGTCAAGAATTTCCCGAAGTTCCTCAAAACTTCTTCCGACCTCGCTGCCCTTTCCCGCCATGGTCTCCAGGAGCACCGTGGTGTGAAGCTCCGGCTTCAGGATCTCATTCAACATCTCCGCGATATAGGTGATTCCAACCTCCACACCCTGCTTCACATGGCTTCCCGGATGGAAATTGTAGAGGTTTCCGGGAACCGCCTCCATGCGCTCCAGGTCATCCGCCATGGTCCGCTTCGCGAAATCCCGGATTTTTTCATCCGCTGAGCAGCCGTTCAGTGTGTATGGCGCATGGGCCACCAGAGTCCCCAGCCCCAGCTCCTCTTTTAGTTTCAGGAACGCTGCGATGTCCTCATGGTCTAACGGCTTCGCGCTTCCGCCCCTGGGATTTCTTGTAAAAAACTGAAACGTCGTCGCGCCGATCTTTTCCGCGTCCTTTCCCATGGCAAGGAATCCCTTCGCCGAGGAAAGATGGCATCCAATATAAAACATTGTCTATGACCTCCGTCCTGTTCCTGTGGGCTTTCCAAAGGAACCTGTTTTTTTCGATCTCTCCGGCTTTAAGAAAAATACCGCTCCCCAGGTAAAAAGCACAGAGAGCACCGCCTGGATCACCAGACTGCAGAATACCCAGTGGTTTGTGATAAAATTTCCGCCGTTGTCACCGAGGAGATGTGTGATCGTAAAGTTTCCGCCGCCACCTGCCACCTGATTCTCCAAAAGCTCCGCGAACATGATTGCCGGATTCAGGAGAAGAAGGTATACCGACGCTCCGGAGCTCGCCTTCGGGATCGTCTCCCCGGAATTGAGCGCCATCGTGCTGATCTCTGTCTCGGAGATATTGAGGAGGAACACATTCAGCATGTATGTTCCAACGACAACAACTAACATGATCCCGTAAGTGATCACATTGGAGAATGT
>OGKR01001595.1_pt1 | contig 15704 bp, 9 predicted proteins | sample 1572431 | NCBI WGS metagenome assembly OGKR01 (sample SAMEA2582079, study PRJEB24529) | metagenome | biome: Human gut stool | place: China | collected 2011 | reverse complement strand
GTTTGGAATTGTTTACCGTGTTTTTCCAACACGAAAATAGGTTCCGTTACAAGTTCTTTCGATATTGTTCAATTTTCAAGGTCCTGTGCGCCGCAGCCTTGCGGCTGACGACTTGATTATTTTACCACAGAAGCGGTTTTTTGTCAAGCACTTTTTTGAGAAGCTTTTGAACTTTTCTGAACTTGGAGCGCTTCAGGTTTCTCGGTATCAGCCGGAACTTTTCAGCGTCTATTGGTTCTTTTCAAGGGCTTCCTGCTGAGCTTTCAGAAGTCATTCTTTTGTCTCAGCGCTTGGCGCTCAAGTATAATACCACACACCGGCAATCTTGTCAACACTTTTTGACATCTTTTTTCCAATTTCTTTGCGGTGGGGGGTAAATGCCCTCTCCACTCCTCTCCCACCAAAAGCCTTGCGTATCGGCGGCGGGTGCGCTATTATATATTATATACATTATAGAGCGCTGCGAAAGGAGCCCTGACCATGATCCTCACCGTCAATATCGGCAACACCCACATCACTGTGGGCGGCTACGAGCAAGATACCCTGATCTTTTGCGGGCGGCTGCACTCCGACCCCGCTGCCACGGTGGAGGAATACGCCATCCGGCTGGTGAACCTGTTACAGCTGTACGGGGCATCCCCGGCGCAGATCGAGGGCGGCATTCTGGGCAGCGTGGTACCCATGCTCAGCGGGCGGGTGCTGGCGGCTTTGCAGCTTTTATGCAAGGCGCGCATCCTGACCGTGGGGCCGGGGCTGAAAAGCGGCATCAAGCTGCGGCTGGACAACCCCGCGCAGCTGGGTGCAGAGCTGCTGTGCGGCGCGGTGGCGGCGCTGGCAGAGTGCCCCGGGCCGCTGGTGGTCATCTCGGCAGACACGGCCATCTCCCTGATGGCGGTGAACGCCAAGCAGGAGCTTGTGGGCGGCGTGATCCTGCCCGGGCCGCAGCTTTCCATGAATGCGTTGGTGCAAAAGACCGCGCAGCTGCCCCAGATCGACCCAGCTGCCCGCGCCCCGGAGTCGGTGCTGGGCAAGAGCACCTCGGCCTGCTTACAGAACGGCTTTGTGCTGGGCACCGCCAGCCTGCTGGACGGTCTGGCCGACCGCTTCTGCGCCGAGCTGGGCGCGCAGACCGCCTTTTACGCCACCGGCGACCTGCCCCGCTCCATCCGGGAGGCCTGCCGCACCCCTATCCACTACCGCGAGACCCTGATCACCGACGGCCTGCACCGCATCTGGCTGCGAAACCGGAAGGGCTGACGATTTTCGTTTGCATTTTGCATCCTGATGTGTTATACTGTGTTGTACCCACCAAAGGGGTACGGCATTTGCGATCGTAGCTCAGCTGGATAGAGCGTTCGGCTCCGACCCGGAAGGCCAGAGGTTCGAATCCTCCCGGTCGCACCAAGGACTGCTGCACAGGTTATGTGCAGCAGTCCTTTTTATTATTTTATCGAATCCATCTTGCAAAAGCGGCACAGTGCCTTATAATAGAGGCTGTGCCCCGGTGTGCGCGGGCACGGTTAGGATGTATAGGATAAAGGAAAAAAGAGTATGGCTTCTCAAACGAATACGCTGACGGAAGGCCCTCTGGCCAAGCAGATCTTTCTGGTCAGTCTGCCGTTGGCGCTTTCCAACCTGCTGCAGGTGCTGTTCAACATGTCGGACGTGGCGGTGGTGGGGCGCTTTGCCGGTTCCACGGCGCTGGGTGCTGTGGGCTCCACCAGCACGCTGGTGACCCTGTTCACCGGCTTTCTCATCGGTCTGAGCAACGGCATCAACGTGCTGGTGGCGCGTTTTTACGGCGCGCGCCACCCCAAGGACGTGGAAAAGACCGTCCACTCGGCGGCCATCATCAGCGCTGTTGCCGGTGTGGCGTTGCTGCTCATCGGTCTGCTGGGCTCCCCCGCCATGCTGCGGCTGCTGAACACCAAAGAGGATCTGCTGCCCGGCGCGATTTTGTATCTGCGGGTGTATTTTCTGGGTATGCCGGCGCTGGCGCTGTACAACTTCGGCAACGCGGTGTTCAGCTCCATCGGCGACACCAAAAAACCGCTGATGTATCTGTCCATTGCCGGTGCACTGAACATTGCGCTGAACCTGTTCTTTGTCATCGTGTGCAATTTGAGCGTGGTGGGCGTGGCGCTGGCCAGCGCCATCAGCCAGTGCGTTTCCGCGTTTCTGATCCTGCGGGCGCTGACCCGGGTGCAGGACTGCTACGCGCTGGACGTACATAAATTACAGCTGGACCCGGTGCAGGCCAAGAGCATCCTTGCGCTGGGTGTGCCCGCCGGGCTGCAGAATGCTATTTTTGCCATTGCCAACCTGTTCATTCAGGCGGGCGTCAACTCCTTTGACTCTTTGATGGTCAAGGGCAACAGCGCCGCCGCCAACGCGGATGGGCTGATCTACGACTGCATGGCGGCCTTCTACATGGCCTGCGCCAGCTTTATGAGCCAGAACTACGGCGCGGGACGGCCTGACCGGGTGAAGAAGAGCTACTTCATCAGTCTGGGCTACTCCTTCGGCGTGGGGCTTGTGCTGGGCGCGGCGCTGTTCTTCTGCGGGCCGGCCTTCCTTGCGCTGTTCACCACCGAAGCGGCGGTCATTGACGCCGGCATGAAGCGCGTAGCTGTGATGGCCTTTGCCTACTGCGTCTCCGCCTTTATGGACTGCACCATCGCCGCCTCCCGCGGGCTGGGCAAGACGGTGGTACCCACCGTCATCGTGGTGCTGGGCTCCTGCGTATTCCGGGTGATCTGGGTGTACACCATCTTTGCCCACTTCCACACCATCCCGGCGCTGTACCTGCTGTACCCGTGCAGCTGGATCCTGACCGCGCTGGCAGAAATTGCCTATTTTGCCAGCTGCTACAAGCGCGCAATGGCCATCTTCCGCAAGCCTGCGGCGGCGTAAGAGGAAATATGATATAAAAAGGGCTGCTGCACTGTTTGTGCAGCAGCCCTTTATTTATGCTTTTGTCAGGGGGTCAGAGCGCAGCTCAGATCTCCTTCTTCAGGGTCTCGCCCATGATGTAGCCGTAGGTCAGAGCGGCGTCGAAGCCCATGCCGTACTGCTTGGCGTCCTTCTCCTCGATGGAGCCGCAGACGTCGCCGGCAGCATACAGGCCGGGGATGGCCTTCTTGTCCTCGGTCAGGACGTGGCAATCGGTGTCGATGGCCAGACCTGCGGTGGTCAGGTAGAAGGTGGGGTCAACGCGGATGGCCCACAGACCGTCGCGGGTCTCGATGTAGGGGCAGTTGCGGCGGCCGAACTCGTCCGGCTCGCCAGCCAGAGCGGCGGCGTTGTTGGCCTCGATGGCGTCTGCCAGATTGGGCAGGTTCAGCTCCTCAGAGGCCTTCTCCACGCTGTCGTAGTGCACAGCCTCGCCCTTCTCGAACATGGCAACGTAACCGTTGAAGCCGTAGGACTCGCTGTCGCGCAGCTTGACGGCAGAGGACTCGTCGAACACATAGTAGAAGGTGTCGCCGTTGTCCTTGTTCAGCTTTGCCTTGGCCATGGTGTAGTGGTTATCGGAGACGATGTTGCCGATGTTGTCGCCCTTGATGTTGACCATGATGCCGGGGGCAGACTGGTGGATGAAGGCCAGCTCGAACTTGCTCTTGTAGCTGGACAGGAAGGCGGGCAGAGCGCGGTTCTCGCACTCCACATAGCCGCCGGCGTCGATACCCATCTGGATGCCCTCGCCGGTCATGCTGGAAGCGCAATTGAAGAAGAAGTCGGCGTAGTCGGGGCTGTACTTCTTCAGCATTTCGGGGTTCTTGGCAAAGCCGCCGGAGGCAAGGCAGACCGCCTTGCCGCGCAGGGTATAGCTTGCGCCGTTTTCGCCCTTGGCGTGGAAGCCCACAACACGGCCGCTCTCGTCCTTGATCAGGTCGGTGACGCTGGTGGAGTAGATGATCTTGCCCTTCTCGTACTTCTCCACGCGCTGTGCCATAAACATCATGGCGTAGCCTGCGCCGCCCTCGTAGCAGCCGGGTGCCAGATACGGGGTGGAAGCGCCGTACTGGGTAGCGCTTTCGTAGTTGCCCATGGTGTTGAAGCCGATGCCGATGCCTGCCATCCAGTCCACCAGATCACCGGCGACGGTGTACTGCTTGGTCATGTAGGGCATTTCGCCGTTGAAGAACTCGGTGCGGTGGTACTTCTCCATGGTCTGCCAGAAGTTCATCATGCCCTCCAGCGTGCCCATGGCGGAATTGCGGAAGCTGCCGTCCACATCGTAGTTGTACTGCAGCTTGGAGCCTGCGGTGGCAACGCCGCCGTAGGTCATGGACATGGAGCCGCCGGGGATATCGCGCTTCTCCACCAGAATGACGCTGTAGCCGGCCTCCAGCAGGCGGCAGGCGCAGGTCAGGCCGGAGGTGCCGGCACCCATGATGACGACATCAGCCTCTTCCTCGATGACCTCGTTGGAAGCAGCGATGGTGACCTCCTTGGAGAAGTCGTCCACGTTATAACCGGCCAGCTCGATGGCCTCCTTCACAGCTGCCTTGACAGCCATGGAGGTGATGGAGGAGCCGCGCAGGTTGGGCACGTTGACGCTCTGGTGCTCGACGATGGCGGCGGGGATGCGGGAGCAGGCATAGTTGCCGATGCCGATGGTCTCCTCGTGAGACAGCACCTCACAGGCAGTGATCTTGCCGTCAAAGAAGGTGGTGGCAACGTGCACCCAGCTTTCGTGACCCATTGCCTTGGTGACGTACTTGCCGTCTACCGGGGAGGAGGGCTTGGTCACAGCGGAGGAAGCAGCAGAGGAAGCTGCGGAGGAAGCGGGAGCACCGGTGGTGCTGGAAGCGGAGTTGCCGCAGGCGGTCAGCAGACCGGCAGCAGCTGCGCCCATGGTGCCCACAGCGGCACCGCGCATAAAATTGCGACGAGAGATCTTAGCCATAAGGTTCGCCTTTCTTTTTCTTTTCTCTTCTTTTTTGCGTTTTTCCTGTTCCTTCGTGCATTTTGAACATTGATACGATTATAGCAAAGTTTTGCCCCGGTGTGAAATACAAATTTGTGTCAGAATTTATCAAATCTCTTTATAAATCGTTTTCCCTTTACGGCCTGTGCGGAATCCTGTATAATAAAGATGACCAGCTTTTTACACAAGGAGGGGCGTCGTTCTATGACGATTTACCAATTGGAGTGCTTTATTGCCGTAGCAGAGGAGCTGAATTTCAGCGCAGCTGCCGAGCGGCTGTTCACCACCCAGCCCGCCATCACCTACCAGATCAATGCGCTGGAAAAGGAGACCGGGCTGCACCTGTTCGAGCGCACCACCCGCCGCACCAAGCTGACCGCTGCCGGGCAGTCCTTTTATCTGGACATGGTGCAGATGACCAGCTTTGGGCGGCAGGCGCTGAAGAAGGCGCAGGATATTCAGGACGCCGACCGCTCCCACCTGACCGTCGGGCTGCGGCAGCTGTTCGATTACAGCACCTTTTCCAGCATTCTGGCCGAGTTCCAGCACCAGTTTCCCAACGCCTGCGTAGACGTTGTGCCGCAGGACAACCGCCGCCCGCTGGAACAGCTGCGCTCCGGGCAGCTGGATATCGGCTTCTTCTACGCCACCGAGCACTCCCGCGACCGGGATATCTCCTTTACGCCCCTGTTCGCCCTGGGCTACCATGTGCTGATGAATCCCAACTCTCCCCTTGCCGACCGGCGGGCGCTGCATCTGGCAGACCTGAAGGGGCAGAGCGTGGTGTCCTCCGGCGCATTCGACAGCTTTCTGTCCGCCTGTCAGGGGCCGTCGCTGGAGCAGCTGGCGCAGGTGGAAGTGGATTGCAGCAAGATCACCCCCAGCTTTGAGGGTGCGCTGATCATGATCCAGATGGGCACCGCCATGTCCATTGTGCCCTGCCTGTCCACGGCGGTGATCCCGGGCATCGTCAAGGTGCCGCTGCTGGATTTTCCCCCGGTGACGGTGGAGATCGCCGCCATGCGCCACGCACCCCGGTTGGAGGTGCAGTCCTTTATCGAGATCGCCAAGCAGAAATACGCCCATCACCCCGACCCGCTGCGGATGGAGGCGCTGATCTGAGGCGCAGCTGCTACTGTTCAAAAGTCCCCTTGTGTCATAGGGCTTCGCCGCCTGTTCTGAACAGCCGCACTGCCCTGTAAAAGCAGAAAACCGGACAGCCTGCGGGCTGTCCGGTTTTTTGTGCTATCGAAAGGTTTTACTGATAATCGTGGTTGAGGAACAGGGCCTTGATGACCACCACCTCGTCATATTCCTCCTGCTCCACCTCCACGTCCGCGTTCAAGGATTTCAGGCGCGTCTTGACCGCTTCCAGTGCCTCGGGCACGGTGACAGCGCGGCCCTCCTCCACGGCGTCCATCATCTGCTTGAGCACGATGGGGTGGGCGTACCAGCTTTTCACCGGGAACGCCCCGTGGGGGTAGTGCTTGACATACTCTGCCATGGCGGCTTCGGCCTTGTCCGCACGCTTCATGATGGCGTTGTTGTTATTGTGGGCGGTGGGCAGCATATTGTAGCTAGAAAACAGGAAGATGGCGGCAAAGCCGAACAGCGCAAAGTACACGCCGTAGCTGCCGGTGTGGCTGAACACGGAGTACAGACCGTAGGCCGCCGCCGCAACGCCCAGCACAAAGATGGCCAGCGCCACATAGCGGTACACCGGTTTGCTTTGCAGCTGCGCACGCTTGCGGCGCTCGGCAGCGCTCAGCTCGGCGGAAAGCTCCGGCTTTGCATCCAGATACTCCTTTGCCCGGCGCAGCACGGTAAGGCTATGCTGCGCGTCCTCGGAAAGCTCCGGCAGCTTGCGGGCGGCCTTTTCAGCGGCCTTTTTCTCCAGCGCCTGCTCTCCGGCGGCGCTGAGCAGATGCAGCTGCGGCTGCTCCTTGGCAAGCACTTCCAGCAGGGCGTCCACGTCCCGCTCGTCCTTGAAGTTGCACTGCTTCTGCTTGCCGCCGTCGTACTCCACCACAAGATACGCCATGGAGGCAAACACGCCCTTGCCGGAAAAGCCGCCGGAGCTCATAGCCACCCGCTTGAACACCCGGGTGATGCTGCCGTAGGGCAGATAATAGCGGCGGTCGATGTAAAAGCTGTTCAGGTACAGCGCCTTTTTGCCTACGCCGCAGGGGCCGATCTTGCGGCAGGCTTTTTTGTCTGCCTCCAGCTCCTGCGGGTCAAGCTTTGCCATGCCCAGCTGTGCGGGTTTGAAAATCATGGGTAGTTCCCTTCTTTGCTTTAAATTCTACGCCCCTATTTTCCCACGGGACGGAGGCAATTGCAAGCCTTGATTTTTAAAAAACAGCGCCCGCCGCTGTACGGTCAGGCAGCGGCGGGCGCAGGTTACTTACGGAAATATGGAGCCGTCAGTTCCTTATGCCTTGGAAGTAGAGCTCTTCTTGGTAGCATGGAGGAACAGAGCCAGCATTGCGATGGCAAAGACGATGCCGATGGGGTAAGCAACGGCGGTGTTGTAAGCCACCAGCTTGCCGTCCGCATAGGTGTTGATCATCTTGCCCAAGCACTCGGGAGCCAGCACGAAGTAGGTGCAGGACACAGCGCTCATGAAGGTAGCAGGCACGGCGGTGATCCAGAAGTTCTTCTTCTCCTTGAACAGGTACATGGAAGCAGCCCACAGGACGATCATAGCCAGCGTCTGGTTGGTCCAGCTGAAGTAACGCCAGATGACGGTGTAGTTGATGAAGCCCAGTGCGTTGCCGATGCCAAGGAAAGCACCAACGCCCAGCACGGGGATGCAGAGCTTCAGGCGGTTTGCGTAGCTGTCCTGATCGATCTTGAGCCAGTCGGCCAAGGTCAGACGAGCGGAACGGAAGGCAGTATCACCGGAGGTGATGGGGCAGATAACGACACCGATCATAGCCAGTGCCACGCCGACATTACCCATGGTCTTGAGGCAGACGTCGTAGATAGCGGCAGACTGACCGGCAGCCAGAGCCTCGGCCAGACCGACCATCTTGCCATCGGTGATGGTGTACAGTGCGCAGCCAGCAGCAGCCCAGATCAGAGCGATGATGCCCTCGCTGACCATTGCACCGTAGAATACGAAGTGCCCCTGCTTCTCACTCTTCATGCAGCGAGCCATCAGAGGAGACTGGGTGGAGTGGAAGCCGGAGATAGCACCACAGGCAACGGTGATGAACATGAAGCTCCAGATAGGAGTGTTGGAGGGGTGCATATTGCTGAAGTTTGCCCAGATCTCGGGGATGGTATAGGCGGGGTTGGTGAAGATACCAAAGATAACGCCCACAGCCATGATGATCAGGCAGATGCCGAACACAGGGTAGATCTTACCGATGATGGCATCAATGGAGATAAAGGTTGCGATGAAGTAGTACACCAGAATGATGATCAGCCAGAACAGGGTGGTGGTCAGCACGCCGGACATACCGCCGTTCTTGCACAGGGTAACGATCAGGCCTGCGGGGCCGACTGCGAACACGGTACCGACCATGATCAGCAGCACCACAGAGAACACACGCATGATGTTCTGCATCACGGGGCCCAGATAGCGGCCGGTGACCTCAGCGATGGAAGCGCCGTCGTTGCGCTCGCTCATCATGCCGGAGAAGTAGTCATGTACGCCGCCGGCAAAGATGGTGCCGAAGGTGATCCACAGGAACACCACGGGACCCCACAGAGCACCCTGCAAAGCACCAAAGATGGGGCCCAGACCTGCAATGTTCAGCAGCTGGACGAGGAACAGCTTCCACTGGGGCATCACAACGTAGTCAACGCCATCGTTGATGCGCACAGCAGGAGTTTCGCGGTCGTCCGGTCCGAACGTGTTGTCCACGATCTTACCATAGACAAAGTAGCCTACGATCAGAAGCGCCAGACACAGTAAGAAACTAATCATACCAGAAACCTCCTTTTGAATTTCAGCCGCCGGCAGCTTATGCCATACTGCGGCTATGACCGATCTCTGGCTTCATGTTAACACCTTTTTCATAATTGTGTTAATATTTTTTAGGTATGGTTCCTATATCAAAAAGTATATGGCCGTTTATTTTGTTTGTTTATTTAAACTTGCATTTTATGTTGATGATTCGTTTTAATTTGTTCTATTGTTTCTCAAAAATATTCTTCCGGAAACGGTCAAAGGCGTCCCCGCCAAACTTTGCACCGTCTTTTTGTGCACTTTGCTTAATCGTTTGCGATTTTCTCCCCAAAACGTGGAATTTGGGACGAAAAAAGGGAAATCTGCCCTACCCGGCAGCGTCCTCGCCCTCTCAGTCACCTGCGGTGACAGCTCTCCCAAAGGGAGAGCCAAGGTCTAAAGCTCGTTGCTAAAGTGTTAGGGCATAACGAGAAAGCTTTCGCTAGTGCTCTTGCCTCTCCCTTTGAGGAAAGACTTCCCCCGCTCCGGGGGAAGATGTCGCGCAGCGACAAAAGGGGGAGTGTGGATGCGAACGCAGTGAGCAGACGGAGAGGGCGAGGACGCTCCCCATCGCGCGACTGTTTCCGCAGGAAACAAGTGCGGCAGCTGCCGTTTGCCTTTACGACCCCTCTCGTGAAAACGCAATGTCGGGCAGCCCGCAGGCTGCCCGACATTGCTCTAATTATAAATAATTCTTCCGCTGAATATGGCTAGAGCGCAGCGGAAGCCATTTCAAATCTTCTTCCACCCGCTGTCCTTGATGGTGGCATCTGCCTGCTTGTGCAGCAGTTGCACAAACAGCTGCTCCTCCGGCTGCAAGGGCTCCCGCTCCGGGTACACCAGCACGTCCCGCATCTGCTGCTTCTGCGCCGGGCAATTATGCAGCGCCAGATGGTACTGCTCCAGCGCGCGCTGCGGCATGGGGGACGACCACATATAGGCCGTGGGCAGATTCTGCAAAATAGAGAACTGGCTGCACCGCTCATACACATGGATGCGGCGGTTGGGGTTCACCTCCCAGCGGGAAACAGTGCTCTCCTCCCCGGGCAGATGGGTGTCGCCGTGCAGCACCTCGATGTAATCGTTCAGCTCGTCCAGCTCGCGCACCTGCCGCCGCGCCAGCGGGCTGTCCTGACTGGTGAGCAGCAGGTAGGAAAACTCCATGATAGGCTCCTGCCGCAGACCGTGGCGCTGGCAGTAGCGCAGGTAGTAGTCCTCGTCCTCGGCAGCATAGCGCAGCAGCGCTATGTGGTAGCCCTGCCGCAGCACAAAGTCCAGGGCTTCAATAGCGCCGCTCTCCCGGATATGCACCCGCAGCTGCTCGCTGCGAGCTGCCTGCTGCAAAAAATCCACCGCCGCATAGGAGGCGTAGGTGGCATGGGTCAGCACCACCCGCAGCTCGGCGCAGCTGCGCTGCTGGTGCGCCTCCTGCGCCAGCTCGTCCACCTGCTGCAGTACCCGCTGCGCCTGCCGGATGAACCGCTTGCCCTGCTCGGTGGGGATCATGCCCGTGGAGGAGCGCTCAAAGATGCGCAACCCGTATTCCTCTTCCAGATTCTTCAGCGCCTTGCTGACGTTGGGCTGCGCCGCGTACAGCTGCTTTGCCGCCGCCGACACCGACCCCCATTTCATGATGGCTACCAGATACCGCAGTTCCGTAATATTCATGAACCCCTCCACGTTGTTTGCAGTCGTAACTGTATTGTAACAATTTCTCCGCGCCGCTGTCAAGCGGGGGAGAATAAACCCTCTCAGTCCGCTCCCCCTTGCACCAAAGCCCCCGGGTGCTATATAATAAGGAAAAACACAAAGGAGGGGCTGTACCATGCCGGAATACCGCGTGCTGCGCATTGACGAGCAGCTGTACGGCTGCGAGGAGCTGCCCGCCGGGCAGCCGGTGCTGTGCGATGTGACCCTGACCGATGCCGCCGGGGCTGCCCGCATTCTGCCCTACCCGGACAGGGAGCTGACATGTCTTGGCATCGACGAGGGAGACACCGTCTGTCTGCTGCCGGACGGCACCCTGCACAAGCTGTAAGGAGTAATTTTATGCATAATATCTATTTCACCCGCCATGGCGAGACGGTATGGAACGTGGAAAATAAGATCTGCGGCATGACCGACAGCCCGCTGACCGCCCGCGGGCAGGAGCAGGCGCGGCAGCTGGGCGAACTTGTCCGGGACAGCGGCCTGCACATCGACGAGATCCTGTACTCTCCCCTTTCCCGCGCCGCCGACACCGCAAAGGCCATTGCCGCCGCAACCGGTCTGCCCGCCCGCTGCGAGCCCCGCCTGCGGGAGCAGTGCTTTGGCAAATACGAGGGCACGCCCCGGGACGGTGCGGAGTTCAGCATCTCCAAGACCCACTTTGCCGACCGCTATGACGGCGGCGAAAGCATGATGCAGCTGGCGCAGCGCATCTACAACCTGCTGGACGAGTTGAAGGCGGACACCGGCAAGACCTATCTGCTGGTGGCGCACAACGGCATTGCCCGGGTGGTGCACTCCTATTTTTACGACATGACCAACGAGGAGTACGCCGCTGCGGGCATCAAAAACTGCCAGCTGGTGGAATATACCTTTGAATAACAGGAAAGCCGCCGGGACCCCGGCGGCTTTTTTGTTATTACGCGTCAAGCATGACGGTAATGGAATTTCTGATCTTTTGTCACGAACATATACACGCTCACCGCCAGTGCGGCCAGTTCGGCGGCGGTGACAGCCAGCCACACGCCGTCAATGCCCCACAGGGCGGGCAGCAGGAGCAGGGCGGCCAGCTGGAACACCAGCGTGCGCAGAAAGGAGATGAGGGCGCTGGTCACACCATCGCCCAGCGCCGTGAAGAAGGAGGACGCATACACGTTGAAGCCCATGATGAGGAAGCTCAGCGCATACAGCCGGAAGGCGCGGTTTGTCAGCGCCAGCAGCTGGGCATCGTAGCCCACAAAGATGCGCGCCACATAGGGAATGATGACCATGGACGCCGCCGTCATGGTCACAGCCACCACGGCGATGAGGCGCAGGCTCTTCTGATAAAGGTTATGCACCTCGGCGTGGTTGCGCGCGCCGTAATGGAAGCTGACGATGGGTGCGCTGCCCACCGCATAGCCCACGAACACCGCCACAAACAGGAAGGCAGCGTACATGATGACGCCGTAAGCCGCCACGCCGTTTTCTCCGGCAAGCCGCAGCAGCTGGAAGTTATACAGGATATTGACCAGCGACATGGAAAGGTTGGTCATCAGCTCAGAAGAACCGTTGATACAGGCATCCCACAGCACGCGGCCGTAAAACTGTGTTCTGCACAGGTGCAGGCGGCTGGTATTGCCGTGGTCGATAAAGTAGAACACCGGCAGCACGCCGCCCACCAATTGGCTGATGAGGGTGGCAAGGGCAGCGCCCTCCACGCCCCAGTGCAGCATACCCACCATTACCACATCCAGCACCATGTTGGTGCAGCCTGCACCTACGGTGAACCAGAAGCCCAGAAGCGGCTTTTCGGCGGTGACGAAAAAGCTTTGGAACATATTCTGCAGCGCAAAGGGCGGCAGCGCCAGCATCAGGATGCGCCCGTAGCGCACGGCGTAGTCCAGCAGCTCGCCCTTTGCGCCCAGCAGCACGGCGACCGGCCGCAGGAGCAGGATGCCCAGCACGGCCAGCACACTGACCGAGATGAGCGCCGCCCACATAAACATGGTAAAATAGCGGTCGGCTTTTTTCTGGTCGCCCTCGCCCAGCGTGATGCCTACGATGGCGCTGCCGCCGGTGCCCAGCATAAAGCCGACAGTGCCCAGCAGCTGCGGCAGCGGCATGATGAGGTTGACCGCCGCAAAGGCCGTTTTGCCCACAAAGTTGGAAACGCACAGGCCGTCCACGATGCCGTAGACGGAGGTGAACAGCATGGTGCCGATGCAGGGCAGCACGAACCGCAGCAGGCGGGAATAGGTAAAGTGGTCGGACAATTGGATGGCTTTCTTTGGCATAACTCCTCCTTTTTTGAACTCTGCACATACAAAAAGGCCGGATAAGAACCACCGCTCCGGTGCGTTCCCTCTTCTGCTGCGGCACTACGGTGCCCACAGCCTCCGGGAAGCGCGAACGATGACATCTTATCCGGCCCTTCAATTACGTTGAAACAGCCCTCCGATGAGCGAAAAACAGTATAGCAAAGTTTATTTTTTATGTCAAGTTCCGTTTTGCATCATTCTGCTGCAAGGCGGACAAAGGGCGCGATGGCGTTGGCGTCGCCGTGGCGGACGATGGAGTAGGTGATATCGCAGTAGGGCTGGATGGCAGTGCTCTTTTCCACGGTGGAGATGAGCAGCACCTGCAATTGCAGGCGGCGGAACAGTTCCATCATGGGGCGGATGCGGTCGCTGGTCATCTTGCTGAACGCTTCGTCCAGCAGCACCAGACGGATGCTGTTTTCGCTCTTCTGGTAGATTTGCAGAAGGCTTGCGCAGATGGCCACATAGAAGGGTGCCTGATTCTCGCCGCCGGAGGAATCGCGGCTGACGCGGGACAGATACGCCTGCTGCCCGGTGACCTGATTGGTCACCTTGATATCGTAGTCCAGATAGGTGCGGTAGTCCACATAGTCCGAAAGGGTGGCACCGGCAGCGGTGCGTCCCTCCTGCCGGGCGCGGGTGTTCTCGTCTACGTCTGCCATGATTTTTTCCATCAGCTCGTCCACCTGACGCTCGTAGGCGGGGTCGGCGGTGGCGGCAAGGTTATCCAGAGAATCGCCCTCGGTCATCTGCTGGTTGCCCTTGTCCACGATGACCTGATAGAACGCCGCCAGCTGCGGGTCGCGGCTGGGCTCCAGCTCAAAGCGGTAGACCTCCTCGCCGTAGGTCAGCTGCTCCATGACCTTGTTCAGCTCCCGGAACTGCCGCCGGGCGTTGAAGATATCGTCCTTCATGCGGAACAAAATATCCTTGCGGAAGCGGTCCTTGCAGTCCCGCTGCGCCTGCTCCAGACGGGCGGCGTAGCGCTCCAGGTCGATGCGCACAAGGCTCTCATGCTGGGCGCGGTACTGCTCCAGCCCGGCAAGCCCCAAGGGATAATCGCAGACGTAGCGCCGGTTGTATTCCCGCTGCGCCGGTTCAAGGGTGCTGTTCAGGTAGACGGTCAGCGCATCGTCCAGCTTGGCCTGTGCCTTTTCGGCGGCCTGCGCGGCGGCGCGGGGAGATTTGTCCGGCCCGGTCAGCGCCTGCTGACGGCTGCGGGAGAGCGGCTCCACCAGCGGGTGGGCGGCAAAAAAGCTCTCGGCGGCCTGTGCGCTCTTTTCGGCGGTGTCCACCGCCTTTTGCTGCTCCGCTTCGCAGGATGTAATTTGCTTTTCGCACACGCGCAGGTCGCCGCCGGTCTGCTCCACGGCAGTGCGGGCGGCTTCCCATGCGGCCTCGCGCACCTCTTCCTCCTTATACAGCTGCTGCAAAAGCGGATTCTCGCGGCACTCGGCCAGCTTTGCGGCCTGTGCGTCCACGGCTTCCCGGGCGGCGGTCAGGGCGGCGCGGGCGTCCCACAAAGCGGCAAGCTCTTCCAGCGTGGTGCCGCGCAAAAGGGTCTGGTACTGGCTGTATGCGGCTTTCAGGTTCTGCTCTGCCTGTGCGGCGGCGCGTACTTCTTCGGCAAGGGCGTTCATCTCCCCTGCCAGTGCCCCGGCGCGGGCGCGGCGGGCTTCCAGACCGATATAGCGCTGCGGGGTGCGCAGACGCTCCAACCGGAAGGGATGGTGGCGCAGAAGGTCCCGGGTGGCGCTGTCGGGATAGTTTTCCAGCGTGTCGGGGGTGTCGCAGCAGACGATGCGGCGCAGGATGGTGTCGGCGTACTGCGCGGCCAGCGGGTTTTCGCTGGTGACCTGTGCCGCCAGACTGTCGGCAGGAGCAGTGTCGGCGCGGCGGTTGGCCTTGCGCAGACCCGGGGTGTCCAGCAGGCTGATGGGGCCCACCTTATCTTTCAGCGCCACAAAGGCGCTCTTTGCGGCGGCGTAGTGGGCGGGCGGCACAAGGATATCGAACCGGCGGTCGCCCAGACAGGCTTCCACGCAGTCCTGCCAGCTCTCGTCCTCCACGTTCAGCAGCTCGCAGAAGATGCGGGCGTCCGGCTCCATGCCACGGCTTTTCAGCTCGGCATTCACGGCGTCCCGCACCCGGGTGGCGGCGTCCCCGTGGGGGTACACCCACTTGCCGCCGGATACGGCATCCAGCTCGGCGCGCTTTTCGGTCTGCTGCCGCTGCAGGGCGGCGGTGTGCTGCCGGGCGGCAAAATAGGCTTCTTCCAGCGGCTTTTCCTGTGCGGTCAGCCAGTCGGTCAGGGCGGGCAGGGTGTCGGGGGTCAGGTCTGCCATCTTCTGCCCGGCGGCAAAACCGCTGCGGCGCAGCACCGCCAGCAGGTTGCCGGTCTTTTCGGCGGCTTTTTCGGCGGTGTCGGCGCGGCGGGCGGCGGCATCCAGTGCCGTCTGCCGATGCGCCAGCTCCTCGTTGAGGGCATCCAGTGCGCGGCCCTCGCCGCTGGCACCGGCGGCGCTGTGGGCGGTCAGGTAGGCGCGGCGGGCCTCCGCTTCGGCGGTCTTAGCTTCGGCGTAGCGGGTGCGCAGGGTTTCCTGCTGGCGGCGTCCGGCGTCTACCCGCTCCTGCCAGACAGCCTTTTCCCCGGCATCGGCAGCAGCCCGCGCCAGCAGGGCGGCACCCCGGTTCACAAGAGCTTCGGTCTGTTTTTCGGTGGCTTCGCGGCCGAAACGGACGATCTCGTCCAGCGCATCGGCGCGGGTCTGGGCTTCGGCCAGCACGGCGTGCAGGTTTTCCAGCTCCA
>OGKR01001593.1_pt1 | contig 15718 bp, 12 predicted proteins | sample 1572431 | NCBI WGS metagenome assembly OGKR01 (sample SAMEA2582079, study PRJEB24529) | metagenome | biome: Human gut stool | place: China | collected 2011 | reverse complement strand
GTCACATAATCCGATCCCTTCAGATCATATTGTGCAAGCGGAACTGCCGGCACCTCTTCTGTGCTTTCGGTGTTCTCTACTGCTTCCGTTGCCTCAACTGATTCACCTTTGCTGCCGCATCCTGTCATGCTGATCGCTGTGGATACACACAATAAAAGTGCTAACACTCTCTTTTTCATTTAATCTTACCTTTCTTTTCCTCATTTCCTTTTCCGGCTTTTCTGCCGGAAATCCAAAAGACGGAGTCTGCCGTCTAACTTTTATAACATATCACAATTTTCCCTAAAATAAAAGGTATTTCCCCAAAATCACATTGCTTTTTCCAAAAATCAATGCTACAATAAAACACGAATTTGAAATTAGGGAGGATTTTCGTTGTGAGTCCAGTAACAATTGTATTATTAGTTATTTTAGCAGTGCTTATTGCTGCAACAATTGCTTTATATTTCCTCGGAAAGAAAGCTCAGAAGAGAAAAGACGAGCAGGATGCACAGCTTGCTGCAACTGCACAGACTGTTACCATGTTGATTATTGATAAGAAGAGAATGCGTCTGAACCAGTCTGGTCTGCCACAGGCAGTCATTGACCAGACACCAAAGCTTATGCGCCGTTCCAAGCTTCCGATCGTAAAGGCTAAGGTCGGACCAAAGGTTATGACTCTGATCGCTGATGATGCATGTTTTGATATGATCCCTGTGAAAAAAGAAGTCAAAGCTACAGTAAGCGGTATTTATATCACGAAAGTTACCGGTGTCCGCGGTCCGTTAGAGAAACCGGAAGGCAAAGTAAGCTGGAGAACCAAGTTAAAGAGAAAAGCTGAGAGCGCCAACAAAGAACTTCAGAAAGAGAAAAAATCCATGAATGAAGAAAAGGCCGCTAAGAAATCTAAGACAAAATAAGAATGGACAGGTAAGGCTTCCAGCCCGGAGGGGTTGGAAGCCTTTTTTCACTTCTTCCTTATTTCTTCAATACAAAGGAAGCTTTATTATCTGTCAAACTATCTTTTCCGATAAATATTTCGAATTCTCCTGCTTCGCTCTCATAGATTCCATTCTCCGTCAAAAAAAGAAGCTGCTGTTCTGTTATGGTAAAGACTACCTTCTTTTCCTCTCCCGGACGAAGCGTAACCTTCTTAAAATCTTTCAATTCTCTGACCGGACGCACTACAGAAGCCGCAATATCATGGATATAAAGCTGCAGGGTTTCTGTTCCCGTGCAGTTTCCTGTATTTTTTACAGTTACCTCCGCTTCGATCTGTCCCGATGTATCCATCCATGTCCGATCCAAATGAATATCTGATACCTCAAATGTTGTGTAACTCACACCGTATCCAAATGGATACAATGGCTCATTTGGAATATCCAGATATTTCGAGCGGAATCTGTCTTTATCTTTTCCTTCTACATGTGGGCGTCCTGTTGAATATTCATTATAATGTACCGGTACCTGTCCTACACAGTATGGAAAACTCATCGGCAGTTTTCCGCTTGGATTATATTTTCCAAATAAAGTGTCCGCAATTGCCCTCGCTCCTTCTGTTCCAGGCAGCCACACCTGAAGGATGGCTTTTGCCTTTTTGTCTATTTCACGTATGTCTAACGGGCGTCCTGAAAATAAAACCACTACAATATTTTGATTGACTTCCGCAATTCTATCAAGCAATGCTTCCTGTACCTCAGGGATTCTGATATTTGCGTTACTGGTTGCTTCACCCGACTGTAAACGGTCTTCTCCTATTGCAAGTACTACGATATCTGCCTCTTCTGCTGCCTGTACCGCCTCTTGCAGCATATGTTCCTCCTGCTCCTTAGTATAGGATTGCTGCTGTTGTTCTCCAAATCCTTCCAGACATACATCCGCCCCTAACATTGGTGATCCCTGGCAAAATGTACTGTTTTCTGAAACGTACTGTTCCTGTACTGCCTCATGCAGCGTCATAACATCTTTTGCATCTGCGATAAATGACCAGGCACCAAACAGGTTTCTGTTATCTACATACGGACCAATAAAGGCAATCTTTTTCTGTTGCTCTAAAGGCAGAATATGTTCCTCATTTTTCAACAAAACAAAAGATTTTTTTGCAGCTTCCCTCGCCAGTTTCCGGTGCTCCTCACATAAAATATATTCCTGTTCTTTTTTCTGATCTGCATCTTTATATGGATTCTCAAAGAGTCCCAGATTATTTTTAAGCCGCAGAATACGAAGACATGCCTCATCTATAAGTTCTTCTCTTATTTTTCCATCCCTGACCATCTGACACAGATTTTCACTGTAAATTCCTGTCATCATGTCAATATCTACGCCTGCTTCCACTGCACGCACTGCTGCTTCTTCTCTGTCTGCACAATATCCGTGGTAAATGGTCTCCTCGATGGCTGCCCAGTCTGATATAAGTACACCGTCGAACTTCATCTGCTCTCTCAAAATGTCCCGCATCAACTTTTTATTTCCGGTTGCCGGGATTCCATTGACTGTATTAAAAGATGTCATAACCAGAGCTGCACCTGCATCTATTCCCGCCTGATACGATGGCAGATAGAACTCTCTGAATGTATGTTCTGAAAGTTCTACCGTATTATAATCTCTCCCTGCTGTCGGTGCACCATATCCTGCAAAATGTTTGACACATGCTGCAATTGCATAGTTATCTTTCAGGCTGTTTCCCTGAAATCCACGCACCATTGCTGCACAGAATAGACTGTTCAGGTAAGGATCTTCTCCCGTTGATTCCATGACACGTCCCCACCTTGCATCTCTTACCAGATCTGTCATAGGTGCAAATGTCACATGAAGTCCGCTGACCGAAGCCTCCTTTGCTGCCACAGATGCACACTGTTCTGACAATTCCGGTTCAAAGGAAGCTCCCTGCGCAAGCGGAATTGGAAACACCGTCTTATAACCATTTATGACATCTAGCATAAACAGTAATGGAATATGGTGCGGATGCTTTTCCATATAGTTTTTTTGTATACTTTTCAGGGTTTCAGCGCCCATGGATCCGATGACTGATCCTGCAAGATTTACATTGTCTTCTGTAAATCCCTTATCCGCCATAGGACCTGTGACAACGATTTCACCATTAAAAAATCCTCCTGTCACCTGACTCATCTGATTTACTTTTTCTTCCAGAGACATGTCTCTCAAAAGTTCTGTTAATTTCTGTTCTGTCATACGTGTGTTCCCTCTCCAAATTTCCTTCTATATTCCAGTGGCGTCAATCCTGTATTCTCCTTAAACATTTTTGTAAAATAGGAAAAATTACTATATCCAATATGTAATGAAACCGTATTGATTGGAAGACTGCTGCCACACAAAAGTTTTTTTGCTTCGTCTACCCTTTTCTGCAATATATAATTGCTTATAGATACTCCCTTTTCTTTTTTGAACATCCGAGACATATAGTCTGTATTCAAATAGACTAATTCTGCCAGTTCATCTCTGTGTATCTCTTCCCTGAAATGACTGTCAATATATGTACATATCTGATCTGCGACAGAGTCTTCTTTTGTGATATATAATTTATATCCAACCGCTTTCCGCATCAGATTTTCTACATACTCCATCATTTCGTTAAATCCATTTACAGCACCGAGCATGGAATTCTCACTCTCTTTATCTGAAAAAAGTGCATTGGCATAAATCCCCATCTCTGACAGCCATACATACACCATCTGTGTAACGTCCGTCCTTAATGACAGCAAAAACTGCCGTGTGATCATCTCATTCTTCCTGACTGTCTCCAGATAACTGCGTATGCTTGCTATGACTGCTTCCACTTCCTCCCCTGCCAAAAGGGTTTTCCATGTATCCAGCTCCGGATTTTTATAGACTGTTCCACTTGGCTGGAACTCATACAGATATATAACCTCATTCCATACCGACAGACTGCTTTCACGCATCTTCTGCAAATCGTCAGCCTGTGCGGTCACTTCAGAAAATCCACTCCAATTTCCCGCTCCACACCAAAAATAGGAATGTACATGATCTGTCATCCATTGCACAAAATGATTGAGCAGATCTTTTTCCCTTATTTTTTCTCCTTCTTCCGGCATTTTATCCGTTGACAGAACCACCCAGTATCGACATTCGTTTTCACAAAATACGGTGTCCACTCTGGCATAAAAGGAATTAAATAACTCCGTCAACACATTTTGCATGACAAATTCGATGGTGGAAGGTTCCCACTTTTGTGTCTCTTCCGCTTTATGATCCATATAAAAGCAGATCAGTTTAAAATATATCAATCCATCCTGATACAGATCCATCCTTTTTGCGGATTCGCAGAACTGGTTTTGTGTCATGTTACCGCTCAATAAATTTCTCCAGATATCCTTTTGCAGGATTGTCCGGTCTTTTTCCCACTGTTCACTCGCTTCTGTAAGTTTTTCTATATGTTTTTCCTGAAGCACTTCCTGTTCTGCTTTTTTTAATGCTTCTTCCAGTTTTTCAAAATCAATTGGTTTTAGCAGATATTCAACGCTTTCCAGCTGTATCGCACGTCTTGCATAGTCAAATTCCGCATAACTGGTCAAAAAAATAACCTGTATCCTGAAATTCTGCTCCCTCACCCATTGCACCAGATCAAATCCTGTTGCAGCAGGCATCACAATATCACTGATAATAATGTCCATTTTAACAGCTGTTATAATTTCCTGCGCCTGTTTCATTGTAAATGCTGTATAAATCTCAGTAATACCTGTCCGCTCCCAGCAGATATTTTTCTTTATACTTTCAATCACATAACGTTCATCATCCACCAGCAATAATTTCATTCCTGTGTATCGCTCCTTCCGATTTTATATGGAACATGAATATCCACAACGGCACCACCTAATGGACTATTGCTGAAATGGATCTCTCCCTGATCCCCATAATAATACTGAAACCGCCTCATACAGTTCCAAATACCGATATGTTTTCCATTGTCAGAAATGTTTTGTCCATTTTGTAGTTTACATAATATTTCGTCCGGAAATCCCTTTCCCGTATCCGAGATAAAAATATTAACGTATTTTTCATCGTCCCTGTCCTCAGGATATACCGTAACTGAGATCAGCATTTTTTCATCTGCCATCAATGCCTGTTTTGCAGCATTTTCAACATAAACCTGTATTAAGAATGGAAATATCTCCGCATCTGCCACTTCATCATGAACTTCAATATAATAGGTAAACTTATCCGGATACCGCAGCAGCAGGATTTTTAAATAATCTTCACAATGCTTTGATTCCGCTAAAACCGGAACTCTGTCCGTTGTATTCCGAAAAATATATGAAAGATAATCCGAAGTGATTTTTGTCATTGCCCTTGCGTGTTCATAATCGCCAAAGTCGATCATGCTGTAAATAAAGTTCAGGCAATTCAAATAAAAATGCGGCCGGATCTGCATTTTCAGATAATCCATCTCAATTTTCTGTTTCTCTAATTCCCGTTCATATAGCGTGATCTTCAATTTGCGGATCTGATGGATCATTGTACGGAATTTTCCATCAATCTGCTCTAATTCAAGCAGATTTCCTTCCGTCATGTTCAGCATATATCCGCCCTCATCATATTGCTGAAGGTTTTGTGTGAACACTTTAAGCGGTTTCATAATATTGGAATACACATGAAAAAGCAATATCCCACTCATAATAAGAATCATAAAGATCAATACTGTCATCCCGAGCAGACTTCCCGCCATCAGGCTTAAGACACCGCCTAAAGAAATCCCGATCCTGATTTCAAAGGGTGCTCTGGATAATCCCTGACGGATCGTATAAGTATTTTTGGTATTCATACTTTGCGGCTCTGATATGATTCCGCTCTGGTCTAACATACCTATACAGACCTCATCCTGATCGACAAGGCTTACATATCCATGCTTTCCCAACGAAAGCTTTGAGAATGGTTCTAAGATACTTTTTACATTTACAATGCATCCTAAGGCAATTCCATTTTTTTGTGCAATTTTACAGATATATACCTCATTATCACACTCCAAAACATCCCACTTCCGCTTCACTGCATATGTCTTTTCATCTAATTTGTCTATCTGTTCACGGATAGACGCTGCAATATCAGGTGACATTGTGTAATTTCCATCCGAAGACAGGGAAAGCTGATATAATTTATCCGTATCATGTGTGTATAAAAAAATCCTGTATTCCGTTCCATATTCCCATGCCGAAGAAAAATATTCTTCTCTGAGTTTTCCGATCGCATACTCCGAATAATCCCCATTCTTCATCAGATTTACATTTCCCCAGAACGTGGAATTTGTCTCATTGGTATCCATGATCGTAGAAAAAAGATTCCGGCTGATCCTCAAAAAACGATTGTCAAGCTCCTGCGCATACAACTGTGCCATCTGGCTCATCTGTTCGTAAATCTGCCCACTTGTTTTGTTTATAACATAAGTGCATCCTCCCAGAATAATTACCAGAATGACTGTCATTAAAATTAATATTTGCTTACTCTGTTGTGCTAAAGATTTCTTTTTTCGTCTTTTTAAATTCATCTTTTTTCCAAACGCCATGATGTTCCTTTAACCTTTTACTGCCCCTAGCGTAATACCCTCTGCGAAATATTTCTGTAAAAACGGATAAATGATAAATAATGGAAGCATTGCTATAAAAGCAATTGCCATCCTTATGGACGTTGTCGGAAGTTTTGCAACTTCTGCCCCTATATTTCCGGCAACCTTACCGCTTGCAAGATACTGGATATCAGTGATCATCTGATTCAAAAGATTCTGGATACTATATAATTTCTGTCCCTGATTTCCTGATAAATAGTATAAACCATTTGTCCAGTCATTCCAATATGCCAGTGCCGAAAATAATCCCATGGTTACAAGGATAGGTTTACCAAGTGGAAACGTAATCTGAAAAAAGATTTTTGTATGTCCTGCGCCATCAATTTTTGCCGCTTCATACAATGCTTCCGGAATACTTGTCATAAAATAGCTCCGTATCATCAGCACATTGTTCGCACTCAGCAACAAATTAGGAATTATCAGTGCCCATATTGTATTTTTTATATGAAAATAATTTACGTACATCAGATATGTAGGTACTAAACCGCCATTAAATAACATTGTAAAAAATACAAAAAAAGTAATCTGCCTTCTATAAGGCAATGTCTTCACAGACAGCGGATATGCCAGTAATGCTGAAAACATCAGATTTAAAAAGGTACCTACTACTGTAATAAGAATTGTAACGCCATACGCACGGAGTATTTTCTCTCCCTGTCTGATAATATACTGATATGCATAAAAGCTTACCTTTTCCGGGAAAAAGGAATATCCATTCCGGATCAACACTGTTTCATCCGTGATGGATGAAATAAATACCAGCAAAAATGGTAAAATAATGGTCAATGTCATCACTATCAGTATCAGATTGATCCAAAACTGGTATCTCTTTGTTTTTTTTGAATTTGTCATAATGGACTCTCCTCCTAAAACAATGCTCTGTCTTTATCTACACGTCTAACGATCCAGTTACTTAACATGACAATGACAAAACCTACTAATGACTGGTATACACCCGCTGCGGATGACATACTGATATTTCCCTGTTCGATCAATGCACGATATACATACGTATCAATTACGTTTGTTGTTGGGAACAACACACCGGAGTTCATCGGAACCTGATAAAATAATCCAAAATCAGAATAGAAGATTCTTCCAATGCTCAATAATAACAGCGTAATGATTGTCGGTACCAGGCATGGCAATGTGATTTTTGTGATTTCCTGCCACTTTGTGGCTCCATCCAGTCTTGCTGCCTCATAATAAGTCGGATCAATACCGATCAGAGATGCAATATAAATCAGACATCCGTATCCCACTCCTTTCCAGCAGTTCGCAATGATAAGAATCGCCGGCCAGTATTTTGGTTTCTGATACCACTGGATCGGATCTATATGCAATAATGGCAGGATCGTATTGTTTACAAGACCATTTTCGGCACTTAAAAGCGCATACACAATATAGCTTAAAATGACCATTGACATCAAAAATGGCAATAATATAGCACTCTGGTATATTTTTTTCATTTTTGTGTTCTTAACCTCGCAGATTAAAATTGCGATTGCAATCCCAACGACCATATTGACAAGAATAAAAGCTATATTATATAGCAATGTATTTCTTGTAATAATCCAGGCATCTTTTGACGAGAACAAAAATTTAAAATTATCCAGTCCTGCCCACGGGCTTGCCAAAATTCCTTTTGAAAAATTCAACTTTTTGAAAGCAAGTATAATACCTGTCATCGGAAGATAATTATTGATCAGCAGATATAATAATCCCGGAAGCATCATCAGATAGAGCGGCAGATATTCCTTAACTTTGTTCTTTTTCTTCTTCATAAGTTTCTCCTTTTATGAAAAAAGTCCCACGTTGTATCTGTGGGACTTTCCTTCTGAACCTGATTATTTTGCTGCAAGAAAAGCATCTAACTGTTCCTGTTTTGCCTGGATCACTTCATTGATTCCCGCATCATCTAATGCTTCTAACAATTCCGGAATAAGTTCATCTGGATCTCCGGAACCGCTATAAAGCGCTCCACTGTATTGTTTTACAATATTGGAAAGAGCTGCGATCTCACTTGAATAATTGCTGCTGTCAAATAAAAATCCTACTGCTTTGGAACTCTTTGCAGAGCTGTTAAATTCTTCCATTTTTTCCCATAATTTCGGGTCGGAACCAGTCCATTTATAAGCAATAAACTGATTTGGCAATTCCCATCCAAGGTTTAAGTTATAGCCTGCATTATCAGAAGTGATTCCTTCCGGGAAATTGATAATGCCATTATCAGCATCTTCTATCACATAGTCTTTATCCTGTTCACCCCAGTTTAAAAGATTCATGATCTCTGAACTTCCGTAGATATAATCCAGTACTTCCATTGTTTTCTCCGGATTTTCTGAATTCTGGGCAATTGAGAATGTAACACCGTTATAGGATGAGCTATTTATGATCGGTTCATTATAAAATGGCACGATCTCAAAATCATAGCCGGTGGAGCTTTCAAATTCTACCGGTGTTCCAGGATGATAAGCAAAAAACAGTGAAAATAAATTTCCAGCCTTGCATACTGTTCTCCAGTTCTCTGTGTTGGTTCCTGCATCCTGGCTGATATATCCCTTCTGATACCAGTTATACAGCATGGTAGTTGTATCTTTAAACCAGTCTGTCGCAAAGAAGTTTTCTAATTTTGTGCTGTTCGTCTGATCCATGAGTACACCAAGATAATTGTTATCTGACAGATTATCTCCACGGAATAATCTTGTAACCGGTGTATCACCGTCATTGATCGAATATAACATTGTCATATCCGGTTCTCCCGCTTTTACTGTCTCAAAAACACTTTCCAGATCTTTTGGTTCTTTAATCTGTGATGTATCAATATTGTACTTCTCCACCAGATCTTTTCTCATGAATACGGCAGGAATACTTCCTCGTTCAATCTGATTTGGCACGCCATATACGAAGCCTTCGATCTGATTGATCTTAGCTATATCCTCTCCATAAATCTGTTTGATGTTTGTTCCATATTTATCGATCAGTTCAGACATGTCTATAATCTGTCCTGCATTCATATACTGCACTGCATTGGTTGCCTGGGTATAAAAAACATCAATTTTTTCATCCCCTGATAACATAAGCTGTAACTGCTGGCTTGCACTTGCCCACGGCAGCACAACAATATCAAGATTCGCATTAAGTTCCGGTTCAAGAATCTCATTGATTTTTTGTTCGATTCTTTCTTCATCCGGCTGTGTGCTTCCATTCAGAACCATGGTAACTGTATATGGTTCATCCCCATTACCGTTATTTTTAGCTGAATCCTTTGATCCTCCTGCTTCTGAATTTCCGCATGCTGTCATGGACACAACCATAGACAAAGTAAGCATAGCTGCTAGAATTCTTTTTTTCATACATTTTCTCCTCTCTGTGACAGTGTGATTTATGTTCACCTCTCTTCTGGTGTATCTTTATATTAATCATTTTCTTTCATCATCTCTATAACTGAACTGACTCGTCAATATCACTCTTTTGACTCTTTTAAATTACTGCCGGTGCGGAATAATACTCTTCTCCCGTGTCCAGACATATAGCGGCGAGTCTTCCACCCGGATAAGATGCCCCGCAAACGATATATCCCCATCTACACCCTCCTTGTAAAACTCATTTATTCAAATTGATTTTGTTAAAATTGAGTTGAATAAAAAATATGCACTGCGAACATTCTATTTTTATGAATAAGAGCCATCCGCTGTGGATGGCTCAATATAAACTCAAATTCTAAAATCCTTCGTATCCTTCGACATAATATTCATGGAAATACTGCACTCTGCCAGATGTTCATAATTGACTTCCAGCTTATAATCGACCTTGATGTCAATGTTGTCTTCTGTCTCATTCACTTTCACGTCTGTGGCGTTGATTCCGACCAGCAGATTTCCAAACGGTGTGTTGTAGTAAGACATATTTTTCTTGTTTTTCTCAAACATCATATGCACATTAGTCACACCTTTTTTGGTGACATCCAGAAAATCATCATTCACTTTGATAACGCTTTTCGTCACGCCGTCAAATCCTTCCTGCACTTCATCATACAGAATATAGTGCTTTCCATTTTTCTTATAGTAGTTTCCGGTTGTGATAATCTCCACCGGGCCGTTATCCTGATCTTCTGCAAACTGTAAACCACTGATTTTCACAAGTACATCTTTTGTCATTTATGTAAACCTCTTTTCTGTTTCTCGTCATTGTCTTTTCAAGCCATATATTAGCGTGTTTCTTATAATTTAGCAAGCGTAAGCTTTTTGAAACATTGTTTTCTTATAAGTGTGCTGCTTTATTTTAGTTTTCAGCCAGCTTCTCCAGATACGGATTCAGCCACGAAAAATATTTCATTCTGACCTGATAGTCTCCTTCTGCCAGCACCTTCTCATACTCTTCTGTGGTCAGTACTTTGCGCAGCTTTTCTCCTGCTTCCTCATCGACCACTTCATACATGCTGTCTGAAAAACACATGTTAGGATACATCACACACCACCAGTTATGTCCGTTTCCTTCTCCGATCACAATACGGAGTGCCTCGTAATCTCCCGCCGGAAATGTGTAGCTTCCATAGTTTTTTACCGGAAACGAAGTGTGTTCCAGCTCCGCTGTCACATCATAGTCATAACCGTTTTCTGCGATCGTCTCTGCTGCGGCTTCCTCAATTTCGCCAAGGCTCTGGCGCACAACCAGCTCACATTCTTCCAGATTTTCCACATCTGTCAGTTTTTCCTGCATAAAACTTCCCACCGCATCACGCACTGCAAGTTTTAAGTTCTGGTCTGCCTCGCTGTCGCTGTTCGCCAGCACATGAAACCGCAGCACTTTGTCCGAAATCGCCTGCTGCAGTCTCGCCTGTCTTGTATACAAAATACCGCATCCCAATGCAGCGCACATCAGACTTCCAACTCCTATGTATCCGATCCATTTTTTTGCCATAATTCAAATCTCCTTTTCACTTGCCAAAATATAGGCGTTTGCGAAACTCGCTCATAGAATATGTTATATTGCGAAAAATAAACAGAAATATAGTACCGCTGCAAGTGACACATAGCGGGAGCGTGTCTTGAATATTTTTGTTCATTTTTCGCAATCTTCATAACCTAAATTCGAGTTTCGCTCATCGACCTTCTATCCCTACATTGAATGATTCCCAAAAACTTTACATTTATTCCGATTTCCAGTTTATTTTTACCAGATACTGGATTTTGATGTCTTTCTCATAAGCGGCAGGAGTGTTTTGATACTTAAAATACCATGTGCGGTTATCGGCGCCGAGATTCCGGTAACTGTTAGTAATATCGATTTCTTTCTCAAGTGCATGTGAGGCGGTCGCATTCAGATAGTCCTCCATCCGGGTGTTGAGAAGCTGCTCTTTTTCACTTGCGGAAACTGTGCCGCTTAAGATTTCGCCTTCTCCGGTCACGGTCACTGTGACAATCTGCTCTGTCAGACCTCCGGCACCGATTTTTTCTGTTTCTTTGACTCGACAGGAAGCTGCATCCACCTTCACATAAAGTTCCGGTGCAAGTTGTAAGGTGTAATCATCCGCAAAGTTCTGTGTGAAGAATGCTTCACGCGCGGTATCCGTATCGACAAGCCCCGCCGCTCTTCCACGTTTCCAGACTTCATAGGCTGTAATCTGCGGTTTTCCTGTATCATCCTGCACTGCCCCGGACTGCTCCACCTCTATATCCACAAAAGGAATATAAAGTGTCTCCAAGTGATTAACCCGCTCCTCATAGAGCATGCCAAGCGTCGGGTACGCTTTCTGGTCAATGCCCGATGTGTTTTCCAGCAGTTCTTCCAGATAATTTCCAAGCAGCACATCAAGTTCTCCCTCTGTCTGCGCCAGACGGTCACAGCTTTCCGTCGTCATCACATAAGCGTTCCACGGAACCTCTTTTTCCTGCTCCAGCATGGATAGCATATCTTCCACTTCCGCCTCTTTTTCCAGAAAAGACCTCTCAATGAGCACCACTTTCAAATGGTTGTAATCCACCTCTTTGTTTCCTGCATACTCATGATTCAGCCACACATTTTGGAAATCGTCCTGATCTCTGATATTCAAAAGAACCGGGAATGCCTTATCCTCAAGTTCTGCGACATTGCACCCCTGTAAGAAAAGACACCCAAACAAAAAACATACCAGCACAAGCACACGCACTTTTTTATTATGTTTTTTTCTCTCTCCGGTCAGACACAACAGTACCGGCACGCCAACGACAAAAGGTGTTCCAATCTTCCACAGCAGGAATGTCACGCAGTCCAAAAACTGCTGATTTCTGTAAAACAGCACAGTCACGCCATACACTAGAAGAAGCAGAATGATATACGGCAGCATTCTTTTTTTCCCTTCCAGATAACCGCCGCAGTCACGGATCACTTTTTCAGCCAGATTTCCACTGTAAAAAACCATGCTGTTTAGCATCGCATACAGCGTAAAGAACCAGATGCTGAACATAAAAGCATCCGTCCTTTTCAGAAATCCCCCGGTAATCTGCACCCTGCTCATCATCGTGACCGCCGGAAATTTCATCTGAGCCAGTGCCTCGACGCCAAACAGCCCGATCAGGATCAGGTACAGTGCTGCAAATACGCCGCCGGAAAACCAGACCGCTTTTTCTGCTGCACCAACGCATTTCTTACGATCCGCAACATATTCTTTCAGAAACAGTACGATTGACACCATGGAATAACAGAAAAGCACATAATAACTTCCACTTAACACTTCTTTTCCATCCGCCACAAAAACCGGGCTCCAGTAGGCAGGCTTCACCTCCCTGCATGCCGCAAATAACATCAGAAACAGCGGTATCATCAAAAACCAGAACAGTATCTCGTACACTCTTGCCCTGCCCTCGATCCCACCTGCCATTCCATAAAATGCGAGCAGTAATATCAACATCAGCACCAGATAAAAGCTGACGTTTTCCACAAGACCATTTAACATCAGCGTGGAAAACAGATACGCCGTGTACGAAGCCATAAGGATAAAATACAGAAAATATCCGCCCCAGAGCACATAACCGCATACTTTTCCACACTTCTGCTTCAAAAAGTCGGGATAACTTGTTTTCATGCCTTTCAACAGATATCTCAATAATTTCAAGTACAAAAATGTGGACAAAATCCCCGCCAGAATGCAAAAAATCCCGTCGCGCCCTGCCGTATCTGCAAGCATTGTCGGCAGTAGCAGCGTCCCCATTCCAAGAAAGTCATACGTCAGAAGGCGGAACACCTGTCTGCCTGAAATTTGATTGTTTTCTGAGAACATACTTCCCCCTATCTCTTCTAACATCTGCGCATTTTTTCATCAGATTTCCATTTATCTTAAGATAAAAACTTTTCTCAACCTATCTCTTCTTTGAAAACGTCAGCTTTGTCCGCTCTTTCGGATTTGCATAAACCGGGCGCCTGCGCAGTTTCCGGAAAGGCTGCCGCCAGATAAAATCCCGCTCATCCTCGTAATTGTTCAAATCTGCTCCCACAAACGGCATGAGATACGGAATACCAAAGCTTGTCAGATGCGACAGGTGTGTGAGTACCGCAAGCAATCCGAGTAGCATGCCAAAGTAGCCAAGCCACGCACAGACCGCAATAAAAAAGAATTTCAGGATACGGAAGGCTGTGGCAAATTCTTCGTTCGGTATTGCAAAAGAACATAGCGCAGTAAAAGAGATGACGATCACCACGATCGGGCTGACCAGATTTGCCTCGACTGCCGCCTGTCCGATAATCAGGCCACCCACGATCCCGATGGTATTTCCCATCGCACCGGGAAGCCGCACGCCCGCCTCCCGCAAAAGTTCAAACGACAATTCCATGATAAGCACTTCCACGACTGCCGGAAAGGGGACACCCTGCCTCGCCTCGGCAAACGACAAAAGTAGTGTGGTTGGGAGTATCTGTGTATGAAAATTAGTCACCGCAAGATAAAATCCCGGCAGCGTCATTGCAAAAAAGGATGCCAGATACCGCAGGATCCGCCCGAAAGTCGCAATCTCAAAACGGCTGTAATAATCGTCACTGGTGCGGATAAATGAATTGTAGTCCGTCGGCAGTATCAGACCGATCGGCGAATTATCGCACATCACGATCACTCTGCCCTCTAATACCGCCATGGCCGCCCGGTCAGGACGCTGTGTTGTCTGAAACTGTGGAAATGGCGAATACCATTTTTTCTCTGCCAGCTGTTCTAACATTCCGCTGTCTAATATCCCATCGATTGTGAAATCCTGCAGCCTCTTTTCAATTTCTTTTACAAGTCCCGGGTTTGCAAGATCCTCCACATACACAAGGTAGACGTTCGTGTTCGATCTGATCCCGGCCTTCAGTCCCCTCACTTTCACACGGGGCGAACGGATCCTTTTCCGGATCAGCGCCGCATTCTGCTTCACAGAATCGCAGAAACCTTCGTTGGAACCGCGGATTACTTTTTCCGAATCAACCTCTGTGATCCCCATATTCGGATAACCGTCATCCGGTATTTTCACTGCCCGGTCAAAACCATCCACAAAAAGGATCGCCTCCCCGGTGAGCAGACCGCTCACAGCCTCCTCAATGGTCGGAAAATATGTTGCATCCGAAATTCCAAGCGCATTTTCCTGCAGTGTACAAAGGATCTCATCTCTTGTCAGTCCATTTAAGTATTTTAAAGTCTCTCCGAGTGCGGACGCTCCCATGTCCACGGACACTTCTATAAAGGTCAGATAACAGGCGGTATCCTGATTCCTGCCAAGCTTCATCTGCTTCTTTTTGATGTCCGCACAGTCATGAAAATAAAATTCCATTTCCACTATATTTTGCGTTAAATCCGTCGACACCGGACGCTTACTATTCTCCGACATTTGCAGTTTGTTTCCTTTCTATTTGTTTCTTCTATTAAAAAAACTGCCAGCAAAACTCCTAAGTACAGTAAATAATTATGAAAATTTTGTTCATTTTTCATAATATTCACAGTGAAGATTGGAGTTTTGCCGCTTAATTGTTTTAAAAAATACGAAAGAGGATAAGCAAAATGCTTATCCTCTTTCTAGTCTGTACGTTTTTCCATTTTTTATGCAGTTTTCCAGTCCTTTGGGCGGTCACTTCTTATTCCTGCTCCTGGATCATAGCCTTAACTGCGACTGCCTGATTCTTCACATGCTGGTGCAT
>OGKR01001562.1_pt1 | contig 15990 bp, 15 predicted proteins | sample 1572431 | NCBI WGS metagenome assembly OGKR01 (sample SAMEA2582079, study PRJEB24529) | metagenome | biome: Human gut stool | place: China | collected 2011 | reverse complement strand
GCAGCACAAGTCCTAATGTGCCCGGACGGCACATTTAGGACGCACACGTCACTCCACCACAACCTAAGCAGGCAGACCTAGATTGCCTTATTTTCGGACAACGGAACAAAGCAGTCCCGGCTTGATGCAATTTGCCAATCGTAATCCCCCAGAACCACCCTACACAGGGAAACTCACATCACAACCACAAACCATCATTTGTGAGGCAGTTCATGAACAGATCAGAAATCAAAGAACAAAAGCCAGAATCCAATAATGAAGAATGGAAAATGAGAAAGAGTCTCATTTTCCATTCTTGTTTTTTGCTCAGATGTTCGCTATACTAAACAATAGTTAGATACAACTAACAATAGTGTAAATCATGCAGACCAGGAAAAGTGACGCGGGTGGAAGCGCGGACATTTTTGAATATCACAGGGGGAATCAGACACCCCTGCCCGGAATCCGAAAGTTGCTACCTTTCAGATTCCGGTAAGATCGTCTGCGAATGAGGAAAAGGAGACAGCGGGAATGAATTATTTAGAGATTGAAAAAGTAATCGGAAGAGAGATTTTAGACTCCAGAGGTAATCCTACCGTGGAAGCTGAAGTATATTTAGTGGACGGTACCATTGGAAGGGGAATAGCACCAAGCGGTGCATCGACCGGAGAATTTGAAGCATTAGAGCTTCGCGACGGCGATAAGTCGAGATATCTTGGCAAAGGTGTTACCAAGGCAGTTGAAAATATTAATACAATTATCAACGATACAATCGTTGGAATGGATGCCAGCGACATTTATGCAGTGGATGCAGCGATGATCGCAGCAGACGGAACAAAGGATAAATCAAAACTGGGAGCAAATGCGATCTTAGCAGTGTCGATTGCAGCGGCACGTGCAGCTTCCATCTCACTTGATATTCCGCTTTACCGTTTCTTAGGCGGCATTTCAGGCAACCGTCTGCCAGTTCCTATGATGAATATTTTAAATGGTGGTGCACATGCAGCAAACACGGTAGACGTGCAGGAGTTCATGATCATGCCGGTCGGAGCTCCGAGTTTTAAGGAGGCGCTCCGCTGGTGCGCAGAAGTGTTCCATGCACTTGCAGCTCTGTTAAAGAGCAAGGGACTTGCAACCTCTGTTGGTGATGAGGGTGGTTTTGCACCGGATCTCGCTTCTGATGAGGAAGCAATCCAGTACATATTAGATGCTGTGAAAAATGCAGGATATGAGCCGGGCAGAGATTTCAGAATTGCCATGGATGCAGCTTCCTCTGAGTGGAAGAGCGAAAAAGGAAAAGGATTTTACAAACTGCCGAAAGCAGGTACGGAGTTTACTTCCGCAGAACTGATCGAGCACTGGAAGAAACTGGTTGAAAAATACCCGATCATTTCCATCGAGGATGCACTTGACGAGGAAGACTGGGAAGGCTGGAAACTTCTGACCAAAGAGCTTGGCGATAAGGTACAGCTTGTCGGAGACGATTTATTCGTGACCAATACCGAGCGCCTGAAAAAAGGTATCGACAATGGCTGTGGCAATGCGATTCTGATCAAGTTAAATCAGATCGGTTCCGTATCTGAGACCTTAGAGGCAATCAAGATGGCTCATAAGGCAGGCTACACGGCGATTTCTTCCCACCGTTCCGGTGAGACGGAAGACACCACGATTGCAGATCTCGCGGTGGCATTAAATACCTGCCAGATCAAGACCGGCGCACCGAGCAGAACGGAGCGTGTTGCAAAATACAACCAGCTTCTCCGCATTGAGGAAGAACTTGGAAGTGCAGCAGTGTATCCGGGAATGGGTGCATTTAATGTAAAATAAGGAATTTATTCATATTATAATTTATTTTCTCCTCTGTATCATGGAAAGGACGCGAAAGGTCAGGGATGGCTTTTGGCGTTCTTTTTATTCCAATTCTCTTATTGAAAAACACTCTCAATTACAACCCCTGCAATCGCTTGTATTCAAAAATAAATAGCGGTATAATATTTTTACAATATCCTACTAAAATACTAGGAAATAAAAATGTGAAAGAAAGGGGTATGATTGATGGATAGATCAATGTTAAAGATAAAAGATCTGACTGTGGGTGTGGAGGACAAAGAACTGCTGCACCATGTCAATCTGGAGATAAAACGTGGTGAGACGCATGTGCTGATGGGACCGAATGGAGCCGGAAAATCGACACTTGGATATGTGCTGATGGGCAATCCGAAATATCAAGTTAAAGGGGGAATCATTGAATTCCTCGAAAAAGATATCACAGAGGAACCGGCGGATAAGAGAGCGCAGGACGGAATTTTCCTGTCATTTCAGGAGCCACTCGAAGTACCGGGACTGGCACTGGATTCCTTTTTAAATAATGCAGTGCGCAAACGGCGGGGAGATAAAGTGCGGATCTGGACATTTATGAAAGAAGTGGATGCTGCAATGAAGATTTTGCAGATGGATGAGTCCTATAAAAGCCGTGCATTAAACGTTGGATTTTCTGGTGGAGAGAAAAAGAAAACGGAGATTTTACAGATGATGCTGTTAAAACCAGAACTTGCAATTTTGGACGAAACAGATTCCGGACTGGATGTGGATGCGGTACGTCTCGTTTCGGCAGGTATTGAGGAATACCGGAAAAATAAGGACAAAGGACTATTGATCATCACACACAGCACCAGGATCTTAGAACATCTGCACGTGGATTATACACATATCATGGTGGATGGGCAGATTGTTGCGACCGGGGATGGAAGCCTGGTGGACAAGATCAACCGCGAAGGATATAAAGACTATCTGGCGTAAAAATAAATTATGGTCAGCAGGAATAAAGATAGTGTGAAAAATAAGCTGCGATATAATCTGAAAACAGTGTGAAAAGTAAGCTGCAATAGAGCAGAAAACAGTGCAAAAAATAAACCGTGATAGAAATGAGGATGATCATGAAAGAAAAAACTTATGTAGCGGATATCGACCGCACGATTTATGATATCCGGAATGATGATAAAGATGCATACCATATGGAAGCGGGACTGACGGAAGAGATCGTGCGTAAAATTTCAGATGAAAAAGATGATCCGGTGTGGATGCGTGAGTTCCGGATGAAATCACTTCAGATTTACAGACAGATGAAAATCCCGGACTGGGGACCACCGATCGACGGACTTGATATGGATCACATTGAGACTTATGTGCGGCCGAAAACACAGATGCGGGGAAAATGGTCGGAAGTGCCGGGAGAGATCAAAGATACGTTTGAACGACTTGGAATACCGGAAGCGGAGCGGAAATCATTGGCAGGTGTCGGAGCGCAGTATGATTCTGAGATGGTCTACCATCATGTGAAAGCGGAAGTGGAAGCACAGGGAGTTGTATACAGTGACATTGAGAGTGCGATGAAGGGCGAATATGCCGACATGATCCGCAGACATTTTATGAAACTGGTCAAACCGAATGACCACAAATTTGCGGCACTGCACGGAGCCGTCTGGTCTGGAGGATCGTTTGTCTATGTGCCACCCGGAGTGTCCTTAGATTTCCCATTGCAGTCGTATTTCAGACTGAATGCACCGGGAGCAGGACAGTTTGAACATACGCTTATCATTGTGGATGAGGGGGCATATCTGCATTTTATCGAAGGGTGTTCTGCACCGCGTTATAATGTGGCAAACCTGCATGCCGGATGTGTGGAATTATTTGTCCATAAAAATGCAAAGCTGCGCTATTCTACGATCGAAAACTGGTCAAAAAATATGTACAATCTGAATACAAAACGTGCGTTAGTCGAGGAGGGCGGAACGATCGAGTGGGTGTCCGGTTCTTTTGGTTCCCATACATCGTATCTGTACCCGATGAGTATTTTAAATGGAAAAGGTGCACACATGGAATTTACCGGCATCACGTTTGCCGGTAAAGGGCAGAACCTTGATACCGGTGCAAAAGTTGTGCAGAACGCGCCGGATACTTCTTCCTGCATCAATACAAAATCAATCTCAAAAGATGGAGGAATCAGTACATTCCGCAGTTCCGTAGTCATTGGAAAAGAAGCGAAAAACAGTAAGGCGGCAGTATCCTGTGAATCTCTTATGCTGGATGGTATTTCAAGATCAGATACAATCCCGGCAATGGATATCAAAACCGCTATGGCGGATGTCGGGCATGAAGCAAAAATCGGCAGGATCAGTGATGACGCAGTTTTTTATCTGATGTCACGCGGCATCAGTGAGCAGGAGGCACGCTCAATGATCGTCAGCGGATTTGCGGATGATGTATCGAAAGAACTGCCACTGGAATATGCACTGGAAATGAACAATCTGATCCAGCTTGAGATGGAAGGGAGCATAGGCTGATGGAAAAAGAATGGATTATAAATGAGCTTCCGGCAAAGACATGGAACTGGCTTAAGATGAATGAATCACAGGTTACGGCAGTTACAGATGCCATCCCATGCATACCGCAAGTTGGGGTGGAGACTTCGGATAATAGTAACGGAAAGCTGCCGGAGGGTGTAAGTTTTGAAAAAAGGGAAATAAAAAAAGGAATCAAAACCGGAATGGGAGCGCAGATATCAGAACTGGGCAGTCAGGATATGGCAGATACACTTCGAATCGAAGAAAATGTACAGATAAAAAGTCCGGTTGTTATTTCATATCAGTATGATGCAGAAAAAAATTACTTTAACCGCATGCAGATTATAGCTGAAAAAGACAGCGAAATAGAAGTCATTTTTATATTTTCCTCTGATAAAAATAGCAGTGGGACAGTGATACACCAGTTACTGGTTGATGCGAAAGAGGGAGCAAAAGTAAAAATATATGCCGCACAGCTTTTAGGTAAAAATGCATGTGCCCTGTTTGATATCGGCGGTGCATGCGAAAAAGATGCGTCGGTAGAACTGCTCCAGATACAGCTTGGTGCAGAAAAATTATATGCAGGATGCCAGATGGGACTTGTCGGTGCGCACAGTTCATTTACAGCAAACATTGGATATCTTGCGGATGGAAATGACCGCTATGATATGAACTATGTGGCAAGACATATCGGGAAAAAGACAGAAAGCCAGATGGATGCAAACGGCATTTTAAAAGGAAATGCGAAAAAACTGTTCCGCGGAACGATTGATTTTATCGCAGGGTGTGCCGGTGCGAAAGGTGCGGAGAGCGAGGATGTGCTTTTGATCGATGAGGGTGTCGAAAATCAGACAATACCATTGATTCTCTGTGGGGAAGAAGATGTGGAAGGAAGCCACGGCGCGACGATCGGAAGACTTGACGAGCAGATGTTGTTCTATCTTGGAAGCAGAGGATTTGACCAGGAGGAGGCAAAACGTCTTGTCGCAAGGGCAAGGATCGATGCACTCTGTGCCATGATCCCGTCAGAGGAGATACAAAAAGAAATCCAGATGATGCTGGATGCACAATGATCGCAAACAGCATCCGGATATGGAAGGAGGATGATAAAGATGCCTGATTATAAAAAAGATTTTCCACTGTTAAGAGACAATCAGCTGGTATATTTAGATAATGCTGCAACCGCACAGCGACCGGAAAAGGTACTTTTGGCAGAGCAGGAATTTTATGAAAAATACAATGCAAATCCCCTGCGGGGACTTTATTCGCTTGGTCTTGCAGCGACAGAACAGTATGAGTCTGCAAGGGAAAAGGTGCGTGATTTTATTCATGCAAAAAGTGAACGGGAGATCATTTTTACCAGAAATACGACGGAGAGTATCAATCTTGTGGCATACAGCTATGGACTTTCCAATTTAAAAACAGGGGATGAGATCCTTGTCACAATTATGGAACATCACAGCAATCTGCTTCCATGGCAGATGGTGGCGGAAAGGACAGGTGCAAAACTTGTTTATCTGGATTGTGAACAGGACGGAAGCCTTACAGATGAGGCAATTTCAAATGCCATCGGTGAAAAAACAAAGTTTGCAGCGATAGGACTGGTCTCAAATGTCCTTGGCAGACGAAATCCGGTGGAAAAAATCATAAAAATGGTGCATGAAAAAGGCGGTGTGGTGTTAGTGGATGCCGCACAGGCAGTTTTGCATAAAAATGTGGATGTCACGGCGATGGACGCTGACTTTATTGCATTTTCCGGTCATAAAATGATGGCGCCGATGGGAATCGGTGTGCTTTACGGGAAAGAAGCACTGTTAGAGGAAATGCCGCCATTTTTAACAGGTGGAGAGATGATCGAGACGGTGACAAGAACTGGGGCAGTTTACGCTGAACTGCCACATAAATTTGAAGCTGGAACGGTCAATGGGGCAGGAGCCGCCGGACTTGCGGCAGCTATTGATTATATGAATGACATCGGAATGGATACGATTCAAAAGCGGGAAGAAAAGCTGACAAAAATGTTATTTGATGGCATGGATCAGATTCCGTATGTGCATATCTTAGGAAGCAGCAAACCGGAGGAACATGGTGGTATTTTAAGTTTTGTGATAGATGGTGTACATCCGCACGATATTGCTTCTATTTTAGATGACAGTCAGATTGCAGTTCGTGCAGGACACCACTGCGCACAGCCGTTGTTAAAACATCTCGGTGTGATGTCTTCCGCGCGTGTCAGTCTGGCATTTTATAATGACGAAAAAGATATCGAACGTTTCTTAGACTGTCTTGCCAGCGTTCGAAGGAGGATGGGATATGGAGAGTAGAAGTTTTTATAATACGATACTGACAGAGCATAATTTACACCCATTGCATAAACAGGTTTTAAAGGATGCAAACCTGGCGTTAGAAGGTGTCAATCCGAGCTGTGGAGATGATATTGTTCTTCAGTTAAAGGTGGAGGATGGAAAGATTACGGACGGTGCATTTGCCGGAAGCGGGTGTGCTGTTTCACAGGCTTCTGCGGACATGATGCTTGATCTTATCATCGGAAGAACAAAAGAGGAGGCACTGGAACTTTCGGATATTTTTTTAAAAATGATTCATGATGAAGCGACACCGGAGGAAATTGACAGACTTGAGGAGGCATCCTCGCTTCAGGATATCTCTCATATGCCTGCCCGTGTAAAATGTGCGGTGCTTGGCTGGCACACGATGGAAGAAATGTTAAATGATAAATAATCTCACTTATTCGTGTGCCATCTTCTTCTGACAGGGGTATAATATAAACAATTAGAAATAACTAACAAAAGTTATGAATGACGTATCCAATTGCTCTGGAACGGTTCAAAACAGATTGTGTGCAAAGAATGCGCAGGAAATGGAGGTTCTGATGGGAAGATATTATCATTTGTCAAAGAAGCTGACAAAAGCACAGGTGGCAGAAGTAGAACGTGAGATGAGAGAGATCGAGGATGTGGAGAGCGTGGAAGTAAACGGTGATCATATGTACATGAAAGTGATCACAAAAGATGACGAGTTTTCCGGTGTGATGGGCAGGGCAGTCAATATCTGCAGCAGGGTTGCAGATGGGGCAGAATTGTCGTTTTCCGGATTTGCAGTGTGAAGCAGGGTGTGTGAAATAAGATCAGAAAGATATAGCCGACAGAAGGCGCGGTAAAATACTAATGTAAGTGCAGCAGATTTATGCGGAAATATATCAAAATCTTTTGATATATTTCCGCATTTATATTTCCGCGTATTAACGTGAACCGAAATGATTTTTGTGACAATATATCAGTGTAAGGACATAGTTCCTAATCTTAATCGCGACTAAGAGGAAAACACAATGACGATTCAGGAATTAGAGATATTTATAGAGAAGTATGGAAAAATCATAAGAAAAAATATGCCGTCAGGGACAGAAGCAGTATGCCAGAGCGGAACTGCGATAACCTTGAAATGTTTGCAGACAGGGAAACAGCCGATAAATACCTGAAAAATATTCTGGAAAAACAGAAGCAGATGAAAATGGTGTCAGCGGATTTTTTAGAAACATTTTATTTGCAAAATAAGTCCTGACGGTTTACACTTTTTATAGTTTATAGAAGTAATTCATACACAACAAGAGAGGACTTATCACATGCCATCATTTGTAACCTTTTCGAACGTGGGCAAAATCTACCATACCGGTGAACTTGATATCACTGCTCTCCACGACGTTAACTTTGAGATCGAAAAAGGAGAATTCTGCGTCATCGTCGGTGCATCCGGCGCCGGAAAAACTACTATTTTAAATATTTTAGGAGGAATGGATACCTTAAGCAGCGGACAGGTATTTTTAGACGGACAGGAAATTTCGGGCTATGACAAAAAACAGCTTACTTCCTACCGGCGTTTTGACATTGGATTTGTGTTTCAGTTTTACAACCTCGTACAGAATCTGACAGCACTTGAAAATGTGGAGTTAGCCGCACAGATCTGTAAAGATCCGCTTCCGGCAGCAAAAGTCCTTGAGGAAGTCGGATTAAAGGATCGTTTGTCCAATTTCCCGGCACAGCTTTCCGGTGGAGAACAGCAGCGCGTGGCGATCGCACGTGCACTTGCCAAAAATCCAAAGCTCTTACTCTGTGATGAACCGACCGGGGCACTCGATTACAATACCGGAAAAGCAGTTTTAAAATTATTGCAGGATACCTGCCGCGAAAAAGGAAAGACGGTTGTTGTCATCACACACAATCAGGCACTGACAGCGATGGCAGACCGCATCATTACGGTAAAGAGCGGAACGGTCGTGTCCATGGAAAAAAATGAGCACATTGCAGATATTGCAGATATAGAGTGGTAGATGGTTATGAGATCAATGATATGGAAATCAACATTCAGGGAAATAAAAGAAAGCCTTGGCAGATTTTTAGCCATCCTTGCTATCGTTGCATTGGGAGTGGGATTTTTTGCGGGACTTAAGGTAACACAGCCTGCAATGTTAGAAACGGCACAGCGTTATTTTGATAAGACATCTCTTTATGATTACCGCCTGATTTCTACGGTCGGTTTTTCAGAGGACGAAGTGGAAACCATAAAAGAACAAAAAGATGTAGCGGCAGCAGAAGGAGCAGTCACGTTTGATATTATCTGTGAGAGCGGCGGGAAAGAGCGTGTCATAAAAATGCACAGCATCACGGAGAATGTCAACCGTCTGGTGCTCGTGGATGGAAAATTGCCGGAAAATGCATCGGAATGTGTGGTGGATTCCAATCTTTATGATGCATCCATGATCGGAAAAACGATCAAACTTTCCGGGGACAATGATGCGGATGATCTGGAACATTTTTCGAGCAGGGAGTACAAGATTACCGGAATTGTGCAGTCACCATTGTATTCGCAGTTTGAGCGTGGAAGCACATCGCTTGGCAATGGCAGGGTAAGCGGATTTGCCTATCTTTTGCCAGAAGGATTTGCGGATGAGTATTATACGGAAGTCTATGTGAAATTTGACAGTGATTTTCCACTGTACAGTGAAGAATATGATGCTTACATAAACCAGAAACAGGATGCGTGGGAAACACTGGCAGAGAATCTTGCAGCAGAACGCTATCAGACGGTACGTTCGGAAGCAGAGACGAAACTTTTGGATGGGAAAAAACAGCTTGCAGAGAAAAAAGAAGGGACAAAGAGTCAGCTTGATGATGCAAAAATACAGTTAGAAGATGCAAAAAGTCAGATTGAAGAAGGTGAAAAGCAGCTTGCAGATGCAAAAAAGCAGTTGGAAGAGTCCAAGGCACAGATTGCAGAAAAAGAAGCGGAATTATCCGATGCAAAGAAGCAGTATGAGGATGGGAAAAAGGAATATGAGGACGGGCTTTCGACTTACAATAAAGAGATAGAAAAAGCTGAAAAAAAGATCAGCGATGGGGAAAAGACGCTGCAGGAATTAAAAGAGCCGGATACCTATGTGCTTGGGCGTGATACGAATGTTGGTTATGTATGTTTTGAAAGTGATTCCGGTATCGTCGACGGAGTTGCGGATGTGTTTCCGATTTTCTTCTTCCTGGTAGCAGCGTTAGTCTGTGTGACAACGATGAACCGTATGGTGGAAGAACAGCGGACGCAGATCGGTGTTTTAAAGGCATTAGGTTACAGTGAGCATACGATCATGGCAAAATATATGTTTTATTCCGGATCGGCAGCACTGACCGGCTGCGTGGCTGGATTTGCACTTGGAACTGTAATGTTTCCGAAAGTAATCTGGTATGCGTATGGCATGCTCTATAAGATGGAGTCGTTAGTGTATGTGTTTGACTGGAAATTAGCAGTCATTTCCGTGACCGTATCGCTTATTTGCTCTGTTGGCACAACATTTGTATCTGTCCGGCGGGAACTGACGGAGGTTGCGGCAGAACTGATGCGTCCGAAAACACCGAAAGCCGGAAAACGTGTATTTCTCGAATATCTGCCGTTTATCTGGAAGAGGCTTAAGTTTCTGCAGAAAGTGTCAATGCGGAACATTTTCCGGTATAAAAAAAGATTTTTTATGATGGTTGTGGGGATCAGCGGATGCAGTGCACTTTTAGTAACCGGATTCGGGGTACGTGATTCCGTGACGGGGATCATAACGCAGCAGTATACGCAGATACAGACTTATGATATCGGGATTACCTATTCATGGTCTGTTGCACAGAAACAGAAAGATGAACTGGAAAATAAAGAAAAAGACGGTGTAAAAAACTTTGTGTTTGTGGCAGAAAAGAGCATGGATTTAGTCGGTGAGGAAAAGACGAAATCAGTCAGCCTTATTATGGCAGATCCGGATTCGGATATAACGCCGTTTATCAACTTACATACGGAAAAAAAGGAGCCGATCGCATTTCCACAAAAGGGAGAGACGGTTATTTCAGCGAAAGTGGCAGATGAACTTGGAATAAAGACAGGGGATACCGTGACACTGCAGGATTCCGATATGAAAACGCTTAAGGTGACGGTAAGCGGTGTCTGTGAGAATTTTGTATATAATTATGTGTATCTGTCGGCAGATACTTACGCGGAACAGATGAAAGCAGAACCGGAATATAAGACGGCATTTGTGTCTGTTTCCGAGGGTACAGATGCGCATTTACTTGGAACAGCGTTAATGGCGATGGCAGATGTGGCAGCGGTAAATATTTCACAGGATGATATGGAACGTTTTTCAAGTATGATGAGCAGTATGGATCTGATCGTTGCTGTCATCATTCTGTGTGCAGCGGGACTTGCATTTATTGTTTTATATAACCTGACGAATATTAATATTACAGAGCGTGTGCGTGAGATCGCAACGATCGAGGTGCTTGGTTTTTATGAGAATGAGACAGCAGCATATGTTTTCCGGGAAAACACGATCCTCACATTTCTTGGCGCACTTGTAGGACTTGTGCTTGGCATATTTCTGCACCGGTTTGTCATGAGCCAGATTGTTGTGGACATGGTGTCTTTTGATGTGCATGTAAAACAGATCAGCTTTTTATACAGTCTGGTGCTGACCATGGTATTTACCTGGTTTGTGGACCGCCTGATGCGAAAGAAGATCGATGCGATCAGTATGACGGAATCTTTAAAGAGCGTTGATTAAAAATAGAGTTGGACGTTAATGTGGGAAAGTGTTATAGTCTATTTATAAAAAATGACGAATCAGGAGATGATACATATGGGAAAAATTATAACGATCGGGCGTGAATTTGGCAGTGGCGGACGTGAGGTTGGAAAGAGACTTTCGGATGAACTGGGAATCGCCTATTATGATAATGAGATCATTACAGAGATTGCGAAGCGGACAAAACTTGCAGAAGGTTATGTACAGCATGTAATGGAAAACAGTCCTTCCACGCTGATGCCGATCACGATCGGAAGAACTTTTTATATGGGCGTGGACCCGGTGATGGAGCAGAACAATGCGATTTACAGGGAGCAGAGCCTTTTGGTGCAGGAACTTGCAGAAAAATCAGACTGCGTAATTGTCGGAAGAAGTGCAGACTATATCCTGCGTGATAAAGATCCGCTGCGTCTGTTTATTTATGCAGACATGGAATCGTGTATGGAACGCTGCAGAAAACGTGCACCGGAGCAGGAACATTTTACGGATAAAGAGTTAAGACGTCATATTCAGGATGTGGATAAAAAACGTTCGAAATATTATCAGTTTTTTACCGGACAGACCTGGGGGGACAAATTAAATTATGACCTGTGTATCAATACGTCCGGTGCTGATATTGAAGCGCTGGTGAAGGTGATCGCAAAACTGGTAAAATAAAACATGCAGGAATATCATTTAAACATTGAAAAAAAAATCTGTCTGATGTCAACAGCAGAATTTAAGGAGCTAGAGGGGGAATATCCTCACAAGCGGAATCTTTACCGCAGTATGAATCCGGTGCAGTATTGTAAGGCGGAAAATTATGGAGACTGTCTGTTTGGGACAATGAAGATACCGCGCGTATTAAAAGGTGAAATAACTTATATTGTATTTGGATTTTATCTGAGGGGCGATGAACTGTTACTGATCGAGGATGGCAGTTTTTTAAAGACATGTCTGGGAAAACTGGAAAAAGTCATACCGGAAGAAATCAGTATGAATCAGCTTCTTGTCATGATCTTTGAAATGCTGATCGAGGATGATGTGATCTATCTGCAGCAGCAGGAAGAAAAATTAGCTTCGATCGAGGAAGAACTGTTAAAAAAGATTCCGGAACATTTTTATGAGATCATACTCCGGTACCGGAAACGCTTTTCGGCGTATCATGCTTATTACGAGCAGCTTGTAAATCTGGCAGATGCCATGCAGAGTGATTTTGGACAGATACTGACAGATAAGGAGCAATCACTTTGGCAGCTCTATGCAAACCGTGTGGAACGTCTGCATGACCATGTAGAACTTTTGAGAGAGTATCTGGTACAGATCCGTGAGTTATACCAGTCATTGATCGATGTTCAGCAGAATAAAGTCATGAGTATCCTGACGGTTGTCACAACGATCTTTCTTCCTTTGACATTGATCGCAGGATGGTACGGAATGAATTTCCCCAATATGCCGGAGTTCCGATGGAAGTATGCATATCCGGTTGTGATCATTGCCAGTATATTTATCATTGCAGGTGAGATCGTATATTTTAAGAAAAAGAAAATGCTTTAAGAGAAAGAAAATGCTTTAAGAGAAAGAAAATGCTTTAAGAAAAAGATATCATTTGTATGTAATCCGGAAACGGGGAATGATCCTCTGTTTCCGGATTTTTATATGTCAAAGTGCCGGATATATGAATATATTACAATAAGAATGAGTTAGAGAAGCTGCTGTTATGGCTTATGAAGATATAAAAATTTCAGGCATTACAAAATGCTTTTATAATAATGGGGAAATGCGTCAGATATTACGACCGATAGACCTTTCCATACCACATGGGAAATTCGTTTCGATCATTGGGCCGAGCGGGTGTGGAAAGTCGACGCTGTTTAACATTGTGGCAGGACTTCTGCCACCGACATCGGGAGATATTACGATCGGCGGGAAAAGCATTTTAGGGGAAAAGGGCTATGTTGGTTATATGCTGCAAAAAGATATGCTTCTTCCGTGGCGTACGATCATCGACAATATTATTTTGGGACTTGAAATCAAGGGTGTACCGAAGAGGGAAGCGAGAAAACAGGCACTGCCCCTGATGGAAAAGTATGGACTTTTGGGATTTGAAAAAAATTATCCGTGCGAACTGTCCGGTGGAATGAGGCAGAGAGCAGCACTTCTTCGCACGCTTTTGTATGACCGGGAGATCATTTTGTTAGATGAGCCGTTTGGCGCACTGGATGCGCAGACAAGACAGTCCATGCAAAACTGGCTGTTAGAGATCTGGGAAGATTTTCATAAAACAGTCTTATTTGTGACGCATGATATCGATGAGGCAATTTATCTGTCGGATATCATTTATGTTTTTTCGGAACGGCCTGGTTACGTAAAAGAAAAAATCAATGTTAACTTAAAACGTCCAAGAAAGCAGGAAGATATGCTGGAAGCTGATTTCTGGGATTTAAAACAGCATTTGACAGGAGGAATGTCTGATGGAAAAAAAGGCGTATGAAGCATATTATTATGAGCCGAAATCCGTTGGGGCAATGCAGTCAGACGGAAAGGAAAAATTAAGGCAGAAAAAACAGAAAAAAGGCATCCGGACAGGAAGGATTTTATTTGGAATTGCAATTTTAATCCTTTGGGAAGTGAGTGCTATGTGTGGATGGATCGATGATTATTACTGGAGTTCTCCTTCATTGATCGTACGGACAGCGATCGTTCAGTGGAAAGAAAAAAATCTTGCATATGACATCTATTTTACATCTATGTCTACGATCGGTGGTTTTCTGGCAGGAACGTTAGGCGGCGCAGTGTTAGGATTGTCATTCTGGTGGTCAAAGACATTTGCAAAAATTTTTGAACCGTATCTTGTGATGTTTAATGCAGTGCCAAAGCTGGCACTTGCACCAATTTTAATCGTGCTGTTTGGTATCGGTTTTTCATCCAAAGTAATCCTGGCATTTTTAATGACAGTAATATCATGTGCGCTCGCGACAGTCAGCGGCGTCGAAAATGTGGATGAGTCGATGGAAACTTTGCTTTATTCACTTGGTGCCACCAGGTGGCAGGTTTTTGGTAAAGTTGTGGTTCCGGCAGTGCTTCCCTGGATGCTTGGGAGCCTCCGGATCAATATTTCTTTGGCGCTCGCAGGTGCGATCGTCGGGGAATTTATCGCATCTGGGCATGGACTTGGAAGAATGGTCATCTATGCGGGTACTATTTTAGATACTACATTAGTGTGGGTTGGGGTGATCGTGCTGTCACTGCTTGCAATGGTAATGTACCTTGCGGTGGTGGAACTGGAAAAATGGATGACGGAACATCTTGCCATTTACCGTAAGGCGTAAAGACACCTTTTGGCACGTAAAGCCATATTATATGAAAAAGAGAAAACAGGCAGAGATGTTAACAAGAAAAATATTAAAAAGGAAATGGTTTAGTTGTTTTGGATGCGTTTTATTTGCTGCCGTGCTATTGGCGACAGCCTGCGGTGATGATAAGGCAGGGCAGGAGAGTGAGGCGCTAAAGAAGATTGTGATCGCAGAACCGTTACATTCGATTGGTTATCTTCCACTTTATGTTGGGCAGCAGGAGGGATTTTTTGAGGAGGAAGGACTTGATGTGGAGGTGATACAGGCTACGGGCGGCTCGCATGTGACATCTGTGATGAGCGGGGATGCATGGGGCGTGATCGGTGGAGTGGATTCGAATGCGATCCCGAATGCATCCGGAAACTGCCCTGACCCGGTAATTGCCGTCTGCAACTGTGTAAACCGTGCAAATGTGTACCTGTGTGCAGCAGTCGGTGAAGAATATACTGGAAATACGGATGAAGAACTTGCACAATATTTAAAAGGCAAGAAGATCAATTCCGGCAGATTTGGCGGCAGCCCAAATTTATGCGTGCGCTATCTTTTGCTTTCACTCGGACTTGATCCGGATCGTGATGTTGTGATGGTAGAGCCGGCAGACATGTCAACTTCCGTTGCTGTGGTGCAGAGCGGTCAGGCAGATATTTCCTGGGCAGCAGAACCCCAGATTGTAGATGGGATGAAGCAGGGGGTATGGACAGATGCATTTTACCAGTTTACAGATTTAGGAGATTATGCTTACTCTGTTTTAAGTGTAGCGGAATCGACAATCAGCAATGATCCGGAAACAGTACAGCACTTTGTGAATGCGATGTTAAAATCTCTGACTGCGGCGCAGGATAAGGAGATCGCAGTCCGGGCTGCAGAAAAAGAATTTCCGACCACACCGCCAGAAGATATAGAAGCCGCGATCGACCGCGCCTATGCAGATGAACTTTGGAGCATGGATGGTGTGATCACGCAGGAAGCAGTAAAAAATGATATGGAAGTATCCATTGCATCGGATGTATATCAGGGGACTTACCAGTATGAAGAACTGGTGGATATGCAGTTCGTTTACAATGCACAGAACAATACGGATTGAAATTAGCTATCTGACAAATGCTGGTTTGTGGGTGACATGAGTTTCCTCGTGTAGGGTGGTTCCGGGGGTTTTAGATTGGCAAATTGCATCAAGCCGGGACTGTTTTGTTCCGTTGTCCGAAAA
>OGKR01001541.1_pt1 | contig 16221 bp, 26 predicted proteins | sample 1572431 | NCBI WGS metagenome assembly OGKR01 (sample SAMEA2582079, study PRJEB24529) | metagenome | biome: Human gut stool | place: China | collected 2011 | reverse complement strand
CATTCCATCATAATTTGACACCTATTGTCTGTGTTGGTGAAAGTTTAGAACAACGTGAGGCCGGTCATACTCTAGACTGGATTACGTCTCAACTTAAAGGGGCTTTGGTTGACGTTCCTAAGGAACAAGTTAGTCAATTGATTATTGCGTACGAACCAATTTGGGCTATCGGCACAGGTAAAACAGCAACTGCTGATCAAGCTGAAGAGGTATGTAAAGAAATTCGTGATTACATTCGTTCTTTATATGATGATGAGACTGCTGATGCCGTGCGTATCCAATATGGTGGTAGTGTTAAATCCGAAAATGCTCGTGAAATCCTTGGGGAACCAAATATTGATGGTGCCCTTGTAGGTGGTGCATCTTTAGTAGTTGATGAATTTATTGATATTATTAAAGCGGCGAATCAAGTAAACGCTTAATATGAGGTTAAAAATGGCTAAATTAAAGGCTCCCGTAATGCTAGTTATCCTAGATGGATTTGGCATGGGAGATCAATCAGATACAACCAATGCTGTAGTACAGGCGAAGCCGCACTGTTTTAATCAATTGTGGGATACGTATCCACATACAAAATTAGAAGCATCAGGGCTTGCAGTAGGACTTCCAGAAGGACAGATGGGGAATTCTGAGGTGGGCCATTTAAACCTTGGTTCTGGTCGCATTGTGTACCAAGATTTAACTCGTATTACTAAAGACGTTGAATCTGGTGAGTTTTATAATCGCCCTGTTATACAGGAACTATACGAAGTCGGTAAAAAACAAAGCTTACATCTTATTGGTCTAGTATCAGATGGCAATGTACATTGCTCCTTAGAGCATATTAAGGCAGTTATCAAAGGGGCTCATGATCATGGTATTGACCGCGTTTATGTACATGCCTTGCTCGATGGTCGTGATGTAGCCCCTCAATGTGCACAAGGCTATTTAAAAGACTTAGAAGCGTATATGGCAGAGTTGAACTGTGGCAAGATTGCTACCGTGAGCGGTCGTTACTATGCGATGGACCGCGATAATCGATGGGATCGTGTTGAATTAGCATACAATGCCATTGTAAATGGTCAAGGTGAAAGAGCCGCATCAGCCTGTGAAGCGGTGCAACAATCTTATGACAAAGATGCAGCAGATGAGTTTGTTCTTCCTACAGTAATTGATGCTGAAGGAACAATCAAAAGTGGTGACGCTGTAATCTTCTGTAACTTCCGTCCAGACCGTGGTCGTGAGCTTACAAAAGCCTTAGTGTTGCCAGACTTTGATGGCTTTAACCGTGAACCATTATCTTTATACATGGCGACTATGACTAAGTATGAAGATGGTTTACCAGTTCATATTGTGTATGAAAAGGACATTTTATCTGAAACACTAGGCGAAGTACTAAGCGTAGGTGGCTATAGTCAATTGCGTATTGCTGAAACAGAGAAATATGCTCATGTTACGTATTTCTTCAACGGTGGTAAAGAGGAACCATTTGAAGGTGAGGACCGCATACTTGTGAAATCTCCGCAAGTGGCAACCTATGATTTGCAACCGGAAATGAGTGCTTATGAAGTAACTGATAAGGTCGTAGAAGCTATTCAAGATGAAACGTATGACATGATTATCTTGAACTTTGCAAATCCAGATATGGTGGGACATACAGGTAGTTTTGAAGCAGCTGTTAAAGCAATTCAGGCTGTAGATACTTGTTTAGGTCGTATCGTTGAGGCTATACGCAGTAAGAATGGTCACTTGTTAATTACGGCAGACCATGGTAATGCTGAGCTTATGGTTAATCATGAAACTGGCAAAGTTCATACGGCGCATACAACAAACTTGGTTCCTTTAATTTTAATGAGTGATACCTTAAAAACAGCTACATTAGAGGCTGGTAAATTATGTGATATTGCTCCAACATTATTAGACTTGGCTGGTATAGAACAACCAGAATCTATGACAGGTCATAGTTTGGTAAAAAAAGCATAATATAGAACTTTCACTATATTAGTAGTTAACTAGAGTTATAACCTATATGGTTTTGCTCAATATATAATATCTGTCGCATGACAGTTATCCCATTAGATTTTTATGAGGTGAAGAAATGGCAGTAATTGAACAAGTCATTGCAAGAGAAATTTTAGATTCCCGCGGTAACCCAACTGTTGAAGTTGAAGTATGTTTAGAAGATGGCACTATTGCAACAGCTGCAGTTCCATCTGGTGCTTCTACAGGTAAGTTTGAAGCTGTAGAATTACGTGATGGTGATAAATCCCGTTATTCCGGTAAAGGTGTATTAACAGCTATCGATAATGTAAATGCTAAAATCGGTCCTGCCATTATTGGTTATGATGCGACTGAACAAGTAGCTATCGATAACTTGATGTTGAAACTAGATGGTACAGACAATAAATCTAACTTAGGTGCTAATGCAATCCTTGGTGTATCTATGGCAGTAGCTCGTGCAGCAGCTGAATCCTTAGACTTGCCATTGTTTGCATACCTTGGTGGTTTCAACGCAAAAGAATTGCCAGTTCCTATGATGAACATCTTAAATGGTGGTGCTCATGCGGATAATAACGTAGATATTCAAGAATTCATGATCATGCCTGTAGGCGCTACATCCTTCGCAGAAGCTCTTCGTAGCTGTGCAGAAGTATATCATACATTGAAATCTGTACTTCATGATAAAGGTCTTAGCACCGCCGTAGGTGACGAAGGTGGTTTTGCTCCTAACTTGGCATCCAACGAAGAAGCATTAGAAGTAATTTGTGAAGCTATTAAAGCGGCAGGTTATGAACCTGGTAAAGACTTTAAATTAGCTCTTGATTCTGCATCTTCTGAATTCTATGAAGATGGCAAATACAATTTAGCTGGCGAAGGCAAAGTTAAAACAGCTGCTGAAATGGTGGAATTCTACGAATACTTAGTAGGTAAATACCCAATCGTATCCATCGAAGATGGTCTTGCTGAAGAAGATTGGGATGGTTGGAAATTGTTGACAGAACGCCTTGGCGATCGCGTACAACTCGTTGGTGACGATTTATTCGTAACTAATACAAAACGTTTGACTCGCGGTATTGAGCTTGGTGTAGGTAACTCTATTCTTGTAAAAGTAAACCAAATCGGTACTTTAACAGAAGCATTCGACGCTATGGAACTTGCTAAACGCGCAGGTTATACATGTGTAGTATCTCACCGCTCTGGCGAAACAGAAGATACATTTATCGCTGATATTGCAGTAGCTGTAAATGCTGGTCAAATTAAGACTGGTGCACCAGCTCGCTCTGAACGTGTAGCTAAATACAATCAATTGCTTCGCATTGAAGAAATGTTGTACGAAACAGCACAATATAAAGGTAATGACGTTTTTTATAACTTAAAATAAAAATTGTCTTAGCTAAAAGTTCAATAAGGGCGCCCTTCGGGGCGCCTTTTTTGTATGCCTAAAAATAGAAAAGTTTTCGCTTCGTGGATTTTTAAAAATAAAAAAGGGATTTTGAGGAGGATGTCGAAACCTATAACGCCATACGCTAGTGTGAGGTAAAAACATACCGCAAGGTATAGGAGGTGACCATGTATGTAGACGTAACATTAGACGACATTATCCTATATGCTTTAGAACATCATGTGAGCGATATTCACTTTGATCCCACAAAAAGTGGTGTCCAAGTTCGGTTACGACAAGATGGATTACTACGAACAAATATGACTGTGTCTTCTGAAGAGGCTGAACTTATTATCAACCGCATCAAGGTTTGTAGTGCATTAGATATTAGTGAAAAGAGATTGCCTCAAGATGGTCGATGGGCTTGGAGCCATAAGGACAAAGCCGTAACTATGCGCGTATCTACTTTGCCCAGCTTATATGGTGAGACTTTGGTCTGCCGACTTATGGGAAATGAAGGAAGTCACAAAGACTTAACAGCTTTAGGTATGCGTGCAGATATTTTTGAGCATATTAAACAATTACTAAAACGTCCTTATGGCTTACTTCTAATCTGTGGACCTACAGGTAGTGGTAAAACGGCTACTTTATATGCCATGTTACGCATGTTAAATCTCGAGGAAACAAAGCTCATATGTCTTGAAGATCCCGTAGAGGCTGAAATTAAAGGAGCCATACAAATTGGTATTAATGAGAAGATTGGCTTTACATTTGCCAAAGGGCTTAGATCAGTGCTACGGCAAGATCCAGATACGATTATGATTGGTGAAATCAGGGATAAGGAGACTGCAGAGCTGGCCGTTAAATCTGCTTTAACAGGGCATCGAGTGTTATCTACAATTCATACTAACACAGCTATTGGTGTTGTAACGCGTCTCATGGATATGGGGGTAGAACCGTATTTAATACGGGCGACTTTAATGGGGGCAATAGCGCAACGTTTAGTTCGAAAATTTGATGGTACCACGTATCATGGACGGACTGCGCTTTTTGAATATTTAGAAATACCAACCAATTCAGTTCACTGGGATCAATTAGAAGCACATTTACTTTTGTCACTAGAGGATTCCGCTCGTGAAGCTGTATCTCAGCATGTTACATCGATAGAGGAGGTGCATCGTTGTGGACTCATGCTGTAATAGTGGAAGTTTAGAGACCATTGTTGAACAAGCAATACAATTATCATCCACAGATATTCATCTACAATGTGGTGAGCCTATCTATTTGCGACATGGTGATGGATTGAAGGCTACTTCGTTTATATGTACTACTATCTTAATTGAAGATATTTTACGACGTTGTGGTATAGCCTCTTATGAATGGCAATCTCTTGATGAAGCTTGTTCCTGTTGTGGCGTGCGTATACGTGTTCATCTATATAAGGCTAATCAAACCATATGTGGGACACTGCGGTTATTGTGCCATCAACAACTTAAGCTAGAGGATAACAGTGAAGGACATTTACTTCAAAAACTATGTGAAGCACATGATGGTCTATTGCTTGTATGCGGACCTACAGGTAGTGGGAAAAGTTTTACCTTAGCCTGTTGTATTGACTATATAAATCAAACTATGGAGCGCCATATCATTACCTTAGAAGACCCCATAGAATTTGAGTTTAAGCCTAAGAAATCTTTAATTCATCAACGTCAATTAGGTGCCGATATTAAGTCTATGTCTGACGGAATTCGAGATGCATTGCGGGAGGACCCAGATGTCATTATGGTAGGGGAACTGCGCGATAGAGAAACCTTGGAGGCTGCACTTCATGCGGCTGAAACGGGGCATCTTGTGATGGCCACTATGCATACGCAAAGGGCCGTAATGGCTGTTCACCGTATGATTTCACTATTTCCTGGTGAACAACAAGAGGAGATTCGCAGTCAAATATCTCAAGTGTTACGTGCTGTTATATGTCAACGACTCCTTAGGTGGAATAAAAAGTTTATTACCATTCGTGATATTTTGTTAAACACTCATGCAGTGGCAAATTTAATACGCACTCGTAAGGAACCGCAAATTATCTCTATTCAAGAAACACAACTGCCTATGAAAACACTAGAAATGGCCGTACGAGATGTAAAAGCACAATATGGAATGCAGCATCAACTACATACGCTATTAGATCAACAATTATCGTAGGTGCAGATATGGAGGCTTATGAATATGTCGTAAAAAATGAGAATAATGAAACAGTAAAAGGTTTGATGTGGGCTGATTCAGAACAGGAGGTCGGTACACGGTTAAAGCGCGATGGATACAAGATTTATAAAATTACTTTACAAGTAAATAAGAAAAAGCATAAGTGGAATCATACCATGGTGGTAGATGTAACCTATCAATTAGGATTACTCATCGAGTCTGGTGTGCCTTTACGGAGGGCATTACAGTTACTCTGTCATGGGAAGCGAGGGCTTTTATATACAGCCCTCTATGAATCGATTGAAAGAGGCCAAACCTTATCGCAAGCATTGCGTAGTGAAGGCTGCCCTGCGATAGCCTTAGCACTACTAGAAAGTGGAGAGGCCGCAGGCACTTTAGGTGAAAGCTTACAATACATTTCACGTCACTATGACTGGGAGCGACAATTGCGACAAAAGGTTATCAGTGCTATTTCTTATCCTATATTTCTTCTTCTCATGATGAACGTATTCTTTCTCGTTACCATCCTGTTTATCATTCCATCCTTTGAGAAGGTTTTTACTACCATGCATATTACATTACCATTGATGACACGAGCCCTCTTTGCATTAGGACAAGGGTTAAAGAGTCATCCTATATTGGTCTTTATTATGCAGTGTGTAGGGATAGCTGCTTTAGTCTTTGCATACCATCAACATAGTATAAAACATAAAGTACATCGTTGGCTTTGGCTGTTGGCTCACCGATACCAATGGATGACCTGCATTTACTATACGAGTATGCTAAAGGTTTGGGCCCTTTTGTTAGATTCTGGAATTTCTATTATTCATACTATGAATATCACAAGACCTTTATGGGGCAATATGTATGGTGCCGAATGTAGTGAGAAAGTAGAGGCAAAGTTATTAACTGGCCATTCTTTTGAAGAGAGCCTTAGAACTGAGAATATTGGAAATTCCTTTATATGGCAAATGATTTCTATTGGCGAGGAAAGTGGAGAGCTCGTTAAGATGCTACATCATTGTGGACATTACTATGAATCTATACTTTCAAAATATATCGCCCGACTAGAGAGACTTTTAGAACCAATTTTGCTAACTGTAATGGGAATTGGTGTAGCCGTTTTAGTTGTATCTGTTATGTATCCATTATTTACGTCTATTGCTAAGTTGGGAGGACAATAGCTATTTATAGTTAGCACAATAGAGGTCAATATAAATGGATAGCTGTTATTTAATCATTATAAGGAGGATATTATGAGTTCTGTTATACATATGGTTCATGGTTTAAATTCTCGATTAGAACTATGTGGTCAATGGGTTTTAGACCACTTACATATTTCTCGTGTTCGGGAAAATCTCAAGAAGTCGAGAAAAGGGGGCTTTACCCTTGTTGAGTTAATGGTTGTGGTAGCCGTTATTGCCATTTTGGCAGCTATTGCGATGCCTCAATTCTTATCGGCTGCTGATAGAGCACGAAATGCGAAGGAAACGGCAGATATTCAAATAATTAAAAATGCAACGCAGCTCTATATGATCGTTAAAGATGTATGTATTAAGAAGTGCTTATTTACTGTATCTTTTAGATGTAGTATTTTCAATTCGTCAAAAATCGTCAAAAATTTCAATTAAAAATATTAGCAACCGCATTTGATGCTGCTGCTTTCATTTCATCGTTATAATGCACATAGGTTTTCATAACCATTTGTGGTGTATCACCAAGTAAAGATGATACAGTTTTTACATCCAGTCCATTTGCTAATAGTTTTGTAGCATATGTATGTCTAAGGTTATGTGCTGATAGGTTATCTCCAAAGCGTTTTAAATAGGTGTTTATTTGCCATTTAACACCATTCTTTTTGTATGGGTTCAAAACTAAACCATATTCAAATTCTAATTCATGTGATTTATACTCTATAATTATATTCTCCAGTATAGGCGGAATTGGCAAAATTCGCACCGAATTGGCGGTTTTCGTTTTCTCAAAGGTGATAACACCTTTACGGAACGAAAGTTGCTTATCGACGCTAATTTGTCGATTTTCTATGGATATATCGTTCCATGTTAAACCATACACCTCACTAAACCTCATTCCAGTATATCGTGCTATTTGTAGGAAATAATATGCTTGTGGATATTTTTCCCTCATGTACTTGGCGAACTGGTTTAAATCTTCATCAGAGATTGTATGGATCATACTCTTTCGTTCAACACGTGGTAATCTAACACCATCACATGGGTTATCTGAAATTATCTTATATGGGTTTATTGCAATGTAGAATATCCTTTCCACAACCTTATAATACGAATTGATAGTAGTAGGTGAGCTAGCCATTTTATTTACTGCATTTTGAATGTGTAACGGCTTAACATCTGATAACTTCATATCGTGAATTGACTTGAAAGCACACACCGCATGGCGATACATAACTAATGTATTGTGCGTAACGTGTGCCTTTTTTATTGCAAGGAACATATCCGCAAATTCCCTAAAAGTTAATTCTTTCAGGGTTACATCTTTGGTTAAGAGAGCGGTTTTATCTAATTCCTTTACTATAACGTGTCCATATTCCTTAGCCTCACGTTTAGTTTTAAAGCCTTGCTTAGACTTCTGTTTCCATTTATAGCCGTCTTTGTATGCAACAATGATTTGAAAGCCTTTGTCTTTTTTTCTTATGGTGAAGTTATATTGCATAATGTACCTCACAATATATGCGTGTAGAAGTTGATACCCTCAAACTCTATTTCCCTTGCGTGTGCCATGCGTTCTAATAAATCAATATTAGCGTGGCTGAACATATCATCATTTAATATATGACCTATCTCATGTAATATACCTTTGCGTTGTACATCAATAGGCTTATCTCTATTAACTAGAATGGTATAAGTACCATCATCATTTAAAGTAAGTACTGCATTTTGAGATGGTCTTAATCTTGTGTAAATTAAAACTATATTCATATACATTCCCCCTTATGGGAGTATTGTACATAAAATAATGTGTATAAAATTCCACATTATCTATTGTTTATTAAACTAAATAACCAAACCAATACAGAAGTAAGCCATATAGACATTGACGATACTATACCTACGCTTAATACAAAGTTAGGTTTGTAATTAATAAATAATACGTTTAGTAGAATTGAAATGATTAACCACGGGATAAAAACGCTATAAGGTTTATTTTGCTTAGAATAGAATAATATAAATAATATAGTGGCTATGATACCTACAACACCTGCAACAGTAGGATAACCAAAGAAATAAGCAACTATAGATATAAAAGAGAATAGTAATTCCATATTATTTACCCTCACGTTTCTTTAACATCTCAATAGTATTGATTACGAAATCAATATCATCCTTTGACATATCCTTGCTTGCATCAAATAGCAATTTCAAATTTGGGTTATCTTTTACTGCTTGTGCGTATTCTGTAACAGATGGATCATTATAATATGGTTGGTTATCAGAGTATTTGTTTTCGATTAAGTCCGCTTTATTAACTCTAAAGTAATTAGCTAGTCTTTCAATCTTATCAATGCGTGGATAGTTATCACCATTCAACCAACTTGCTAGAGTTGTATAGGATATGTTGTTATCATTGGCTACTTCATTTCTAGTCTTTTTATATAAATTCATATAATATCTTAGGTTTTTAGCGAATATTTCTTTATTTCCTAAATCACTCATTGTTTTTACCTCACTGTGATTTTTAAAATTTTTATTTACTATCTATATCATATATTTAAACTGTAAAAAAATCAACATTTTTTTAACTATTTTACAGAAAAACTGTTGACATTACAGTTTAACTGTAATACAATACAATCAACAAATAGATAAAGCGAGGTGATAAATTGACACAAGATATGTTTGTTAACGATGGGGTTACCTTAAAAGCTGCACGTGTTAACGCAGGGTTAACACAAAAGAAAGCAGCAGAAATGCTTGGTATTAGTGAGTTTACACTAATCAACTATGAAAAAGGAAAATCTTCCCCAGATGTTCACACACTAAAAAAGATTGAAAATCTTTATGGTGTGCCATATCATCGAATTATTTTTTTATAATAAAATTACAGTTTAACTGTAATTTTGAAAGAGGTGATTGTGTGTTAGTACAAAATCAAAAAGATTTGAAGCTAGCCAACAAAAGATACGGTCAAAAATCAACAAGGTTTGGATGGGCTGGCAGAAACGATGAGTACGCACAATACTGGCGAAAACTCATCAAGGCTAAATGGTCTGAACGCCATCAATCAAGATGGAACAAGAAGGTTATCCTATCTTGGGTAAAGCTAGCTAGAACGGCTGATTTACACGCAAGGAACGAAATGAAATGGAAAGCCTAGTATATACAGCTAGCCAAGTAGCAGAACTATTTCAAATTTCAATAACTGCAGTATATGACCTAAGAAATAAAGGCAAGCTAAAACAACTACCGAATGTAAGCGGTGTGAGGTTTAGTAGAAAAGAGGTCGAAGCACTAGCAGGAATTGAAAGTGAATACTCGGCTATTGGTTACAGAAAGTTGAAAAACGAGGTAGAACGATTAGAAAAAGAAAATCATAAGCTAAAGAGTGAAATAAAAAAAATCACCAGCCAAATGCTAGTGATTGTAGGAGAAGATTTATGAACATATTCGCAGAACTAAGAAGAATGGCTAACGCACATAAAGCGACTATTGAAAGTACAGATAAACTAACTGACGAACAAATTAGATCAGCTAAACAGTTTATTGGTAACGCCCTTAAATGGGATGCAGATAGTAGTGCGCAAATGGTAATAGATGCATTAGCTAGTAAAGGATATTACGAATGATTAAGTTATGTTACACGCTACGCACCATTGCAGCGGTGTTAGTGATTGGTGGAATGGGAAGTCTACAGTTAGACACAATAGACTTTTGGACATTCTTTTGTCAATCAATGCTAGGCGTTGTGATGTGGATGTTAGTTGGATATTGGTTAGACGATATCCAATATTACGAAAAGAAAAAAGTCCGTTGTGAAAAGTTTTAGAAGAAGTTTCAACGGACTTGGTAGAGAATATGCGAAATATCTCTACTTATATTTTATCACAAGTATAAGGAGAATTAAATGGAAATTAATTTAACACCTATTGTTAGTCAAAATCAACAAGTATTCAAGTGGAACAAAGATGAAATCAAATCTTACTTTGAGGCGCAGCTAGAAAAATACAAAGGACTTGTAGTAACAGAAGAAAACTATAAGGACATGGTAAGTGCTAAAAATGAAATCGTTAAGTACAGAACAACGCTTGATAAATTCTGTAAAGAGAAAAAGCGAGAACTTAAAAGACCGATTGAGTTATTTGAAGAAGAAGTAAATGAAGTATTGAAAGTTGTTTACGATGCAGAAAAACCACTTGCAGAACAAATCAAATACTTTGACGAAAAAGAGGCACAAGCGAAAACAGAGGCTATCAATAAGTTTATCGAAAAAATGGTTGAAAAATATGGCGTGCGTGAAGAATACGCAAATCAACTTCAACACGATAAACGCTGGTTAAATAAAACTGCAAAGATGAAAGACATTGAAATCTCTATTGAGGGAATGATGATTGAGATTTCAAAAAGACAACAATCGGATGATGATTACAAACAAATCTTAGCAGAGAAAAAAGGCATGATTGAGTTTGTTGTAGATACTTGCAACCAACAATACGAATTAGCAACACCAATTACATTTGATGAATGTTGGGATGTTGTAAAAGATATGCCACTAGATCAAGCAAGAGAATTGATTAATGCAAAATTCGCTGAACGCAACGAAATGGAAGAGGCTGCACGAGCAAGCATTATAAATGAAACAGTTGAAAAAATCGAAGTTGTGGAAACAAAAAATGGTTTAACAGTTACTGTTTATGACTTAACCGAAAAGGATGCAAAAGATTTAACTGATTTCTTAGAAATGCGTGGTTACAAGTATAAAGAGGTATAGATGGACAGCAGATATTTAGCGGTTAAAAGTGTACCGCAATCAGCATTAAAGCCAATCGAATTTGGGAAACTTAAAGGTAAGTACGATATTTCCCCTCAATGGAGATGGGAAATATTAACCGAAACATATGGTATGTGTGGCATTGGTTGGTACTTTGACATTGTAGAAACAAAAGAAGTATTGGTAGAGGCTACTGGCGAAACAATGCTTTATGTAAAAGTAAATCTATATATCAAAGAGGGGAATGAGTGGAGTAAACCAATTCCTGGTTATGGTGGTGATTTCTTAATATACAAAGATAAAAATGGTTACCACGGAAATGATGAGGCTTTCAAAATGGCTGTTACAGATGCACTAGGTACTGCAGCAAAAATGATTGGTGTAGGTGCTGATGTATACCGAGGTTTACAAGATACGAAAATCAATGCAGCAGCCGAAAAAGAAAAGAAAGAAAAAGAATTTGACCCTCACAATGCATACGCAATCATATTGAAGATGGCAAATGAACATGGGTTAAACGAAGAGCAAGTAGCACACCAATTAACAGAAATGTTTGGTGTTGGTGTGATTGATAACATTACAAGAAATCAAATGTCAAAACTCTATGACTGGGTAAAAGGTTATGAAGTGGACAACAAGTAATATTGAAACACTCCGTAGTCCGTTAGGTGTAATGGTAGTAATACCAGCACCACATGACAATGATCTAGCGAAATTAGATAAAGAAAAAGAATACGTGATTGAGATTAAAAAGAAATCAAAATCACGTAGCATGAACGCTAATGCATACTGCTGGGTTCTATGTCAAAAGATAGCGGAAGAGTTAAGTAAAACTGGATACACATCAAAAGAAGATGTGTATAGAAAAGCAATTAAAGATTGTAGCCACTTTAGTTATGTACCTATTCGTGAAGATGCCATAGAGAGATACATTCAAATATGGCAAGGACACGGACTAGGCTGGATAGCTGAAGATGCTGGCGAATGCCAAAGTCTAAAAGGGTATCACAATATCATGTGTTACCACGGTTCATCGGTATATACAACTGCAGAAATGCAACGGCTTATTGATTGCTTGGTTGATGAGTGCAACCAGCTTGGAATAAAACTTGATGATAGCGATTATATCCAATCATTGGTTAAGGGGTGGGAGAGTGAACAAAAGAAAACGTGAGGATGAAAAACTATATTCAGTAACACGAAAACAAGCCTATGAACGTGATAACGGACAATGCGTTATATGTGGCTGCAGGGCGGAACAATGCCATCACATAGTATTCCGTTCACAAGGTGGTTTGAGTGAGTTAAGAAATCTAGCTTGCTTGTGTATGCAATGCCACAATCAAGCACATGGAGTGTTCGCAAAAGAGATACGCAAGCACTTATTAGAGGAAGTAGAAAAGAGGACAGATGAGTATGAAAAGAATTGATGTAGTTGAATTATATGTGAAGAAACGAATTGAGAAATTAGAACAATCGCAAAGTACATATAAATCACATGATGGTGAAATCACAGAATTAAAAGATGTGCTTGATGTGATTGAGCAAACGCAACCAAAAGTTAAGTGTGCAAGTGCTGGTGAAATTATGGAAGTAAAACCACAGTATAAAGAAACTGCTTGCGACCACGTTTATGGTAGATAGTGCCTATGAGCGAACCTAAACGATACTTTTGGTTGAAGTTACATAAAGACTTTTTCCAAAGAAAAGAAATTAAACGATTAAGAAAGATTGCAGGTGGTGATACCTATACAATTATCTATCTCAAAATGTTACTACGTTCAATCATGAGTGATGGAAAACTTTACTTTGATGGACTTGAAGATGATTTTGCATCAGAACTCGCATTAGATCTTGATGAAAAAGAAGAGAATGTACAAATAACAATACAGTACTTACTCAAAAGCGGACTACTTGAAATGTGTTCTGATGAAGAATACTATCTACCAGATACAAAAGATAGTACAGGGTGCGAAACTGCTGCAGCTAGCAGGATGCGTAGGTGTAGAGCCAAAAAGGATAAGTTAGAGCGTAACAATGTTACACCGATGTTACAAAATGGTTACGGAGAGATAGAGAAAGAGTTAGAGATAGAGAAAGAGATAGAGAAAGAGATAGATAGTAGTGCAAAAAGCACTACAACAAAACGCAAGCGTTTTGAAAAACCTACTCTATCTGAAATAAAACAGTACTGTACTGAAAGAAATAACAATGTAAACGCTGAACAATTTTATGACTATTACGAAAGTAATGGTTGGAAAGTTGGTAAAAACTCCATGAAAGATTGGAAAGCAGCGGTCAGAACATGGGAGCGTAGCGAATACAGAAAACCTAATTCTAAAAAGAATAGCAAGGAAGATGCAATCGACGTAGTTAATAACTTGATGAATAAGTTAGGGGGTGTAGATACTGAACAACCAACAACAGACTTTGAAAGCACTATCGATGTTACAGATAGCGTGGTCTACTGATATGTCAGAGCAACGCATGATGTTGTATGTAACAAAGTTATCTAACGTAAACCCAGTTACGTTAGAACAGGCAATAAGCAATCTGATTGATAGATGTAAATTCTTACCAACGATTGCAGAAATCAGAGAGGAATGTTCCGCATTAAGTGCCTTTGTTAATGCACATGAGGAACTTCCCACTGCACAAGATGCATGGGAAAGGGTGTATCAAGTAGCACGATCATATGGCTATGAAAAGGGTTTAGACAAATTAGAGGGTTTGACAAAACAATGTGCCAAAGCAATTTGGAAATCGTTTGACCCTCAAAACGGCGATAACTTCAACGAAACATCATGCAGAGCGCAGTTTGTTAAGAACTACGAAGTACAAGAAATAAGGGAACGTGAACGATTGAGATTGTCTAATTCGATTAAAGATAATCACTTGCTATTAAAGGCAAGAGAAAAAGCAGAACGTGAACGAGCAATGATTGGTGCTGGTCAAAAGCAAATCGAAATGACCTCTACAGGAAACTTGGTAGAGGTAGCAAAAGAACCAGTAGATGTAACAGAGATAATCAATAAAAGCAAAATATCTGACAAAGGAAAAGAGTTATTGAAACAAGCAATAGGGGGATAGATGAAAGGAAGAGTGAAAGAGTTTGATGTAAGTGTAAACGTTAGCTTTAACGTTAGTTTTCAAGTCATGGCAACTAGCGAGGCACAGGCAAGAGTGAAGATTGAAAACTTGCTTGAAATTATGAGGAACGAGGCAACAGTAGATTGCCATATCCATCCTAACTACGATGTGTTTGTTGATGAAGTAGATGCTGCATTAAATCAAATCAGCTATTGGTAAGGGGTGATAGATTGTGTTAGTTAAAGATGAAACAAAGTATTGTTGGGTTAATGATGAAGTGGCTGGCGAACCGCAAGATAGCATTAAAATGGCTATCGCTGATTATGTAGATAACGAATACGACTACGGCGATTATGGTGCTTTAAGTCGAGAGGAGTTATTACGGACAACGATAGAAGTTGGTCATCCATACCGATATGTACCAGAGGTAGACGGCGAGCGTGTTATTTGGAATGTATGTGATTATAACTTAGATGATGAAATCGCTGAATGGTCAGATGATTACATGAAAAATGTTAAAAATGAACACATTGACGAACTAAGTGAAGAACTAACAAAAGTATTTCAATCATGGGAAAAAAGACACAAATACGAAAATACATCATATGTGGTGATAGAAACAAAAGAGTATCTCATTGGAGATTATGTTGAGGGGGATAAATGCTAAGCAAAAAACGAAAGATGGTAATCACCATTGAGATACCTCTAAACGTGGACACACAAGAAGAGGCATCAAAACAAATGGAAATGATTGCAAAAGCAGATGCACGAACCTTTGAGAATTTAGAAGAAATGATGCGTATCTATAAAGGCAGAATGTGTATTGAACAGAAGATATAGGAGAACATATGAATACAGTACAAATTATGGGGAACTTGGCACGTGATCCAGAGGTTAGATATACACAATCTGGAAAAGCAGTAGCCACATTTACAGTAGCAGCGAGCAATACATACATTGATAGTAATAACGAAACAAAAGAACAAACCGCTTTCATTAACTGTGTAGCATGGGGAAAGCTAGGTGAAAGCATTGGTAATTTGCGTAAAGGCAATAGGGTGTTTGTAGAGGGTAGACTTCAAACACGTTCATACGAAACACAAGATGGTCAAAAGAAGTATGTAACGGAAGTAGTGGCTAACTTTGTAGGTACATCATTAACAAATGATGAAACTGCATCTAGTAACTTTGATGGTTTTGAACAACCACAAGATGAAAATATTCCGTTCTAAGATGTGAGTAACATGGATGAATACAAAATTAGTGGATATGTAAAGATTGGTTTTTCCAAAGTTGTAAAATGTGAAAGTTATGTTGATGCAATGGAGAAAGCCCAAGAGATTTCATATAACGAAGATATTGATTTTAGTGAACTGAATGATTGGTATGACGATGTTGAAGTTGAAGAAATAGAAGAGTTGTAGGAGTGAGTATTAATATTGATGTACTGTGATTGATTAGGGGTGAGTGAAACAAAGGATGCATATATGGGGGTTGTTTGATGATGGCAACGGCTGCTATCGTCAAGCGGTAGATGAATATAACGTGAATATGGGGGGGGCAACACACAATCACATCAATAGGAATTGGTGATGCGTGTA
>OGKR01001534.1_pt1 | contig 16283 bp, 11 predicted proteins | sample 1572431 | NCBI WGS metagenome assembly OGKR01 (sample SAMEA2582079, study PRJEB24529) | metagenome | biome: Human gut stool | place: China | collected 2011 | reverse complement strand
GGAGAGAAGCATGACGCTGGGGCGTGGAAATGACCGCTGCGATTTCTGCATGAAGGTCAGATAATAGTGGGCGGCATATTGAAATGGAAATCAAACGATTCGGTACATGGTATTTCTGGCATACTTTCTTGTTTTGTATGAACCACGATGGAAGACGAAGGAAATGGGAGCATATGCCCGATTCGCACGCAGACTGAGAGGAGAAAAACAATGATCGTACTGCAACTGCTGCTTTATTGTCTGCTGTTTACCGCAATGGTAAAAATCGCTGTGATCGGCGGTGCTGTCAATGGACTGTACTTTTATCCCAAGGAGGTGCAGGATCGCGCCATCGAACTGGGACTGATCGACCGCAATACGATGAACCGGAAACGAAAATGCTTTATGATACCGTTCTTTATCGTGATGCTTGCTGCTCTTGTGCTGATCATCGGTTTGTGGAACGAGGCTTCCTCCTTTGGTGAGGCCTATTGGCAGGCGCTGCTGTTTCTTGAGGTCATGAATATCTATGACGGCGTTGTAATCGACAAGCTATGGGTCGGGCACAGCCAGTTTTGGGTGCTGCCAGGGCTTGAAGATGCGCCGTTCGTGCAGACCTGGAGGCAGGTGCTGAAAAAGCGAAGCATACTGGCGCTGATCTGGGTTGCGGGAGCGGCAATTGTCGGCGGTATTGTCCATTTGATTTTCTAAGAAGTTGGAAATTGCCCAAATGAAAAGCAGAATCATGAACTGCAATCGGAGGCAAAAAAGATGAAGACGGAGAAACCGAAAAAGCTGATTCGACAGTATGATTGATATCATTTTTCATGACAAAACGGGGGTCACTCCCTATAATCCCGGACAAACAGGCGGCTTTGAAAATGCGGCTGGAAGTGGAGAAATTCACTATTACCGGCTGTTTGATGGCGTGGGGATCATGCTGCTGCGGCTGGAGATGGAGACCTATACGGAAATCCGCACGCAGATCGGTATGATAGAGATCAATTTCTGCATCAATGGCCGTTTTGAAACCAGCTTTTCCATGCGTGATAGCGTTCTGCTAAAGCCGGGGGATATGGCCGTCAGTTGCTACGACGGACGGCATGGAACACGTTCAGAGTCACGGTTCCCGCTGGGCTGTTACGAAGGGCTGTGTCTGGAAGTTGATCCAGCAGCCGCTCAGAACTGGCTTGAGAAGAACGCACCAGGCTTTTCGGTGGATTTTGCGGTACTGAAGCAGAATCTTCTGGGAAACCGATGGTTCATGTTCGGTACGGCAGGACCCCGCTGTGAGCACGTTTTCCGGGAATTGTACGAAAATGCGCCCTACATGGATCTCCGGTTCCTGCGGCTCAAGGTGGTGGAGCTGTTGATGCTGCTGAGTCGCATTCCGCAGGAGGAAGGAACGGACTTGTACTGTTCTACCGAACAGACCGAACTGGCACACCATCTCCGGGATCACCTTCTGACAAACCGGGAGGGGTATGTCTCCCTTGCGCAGCTGGCAGAAGAACACGGGATCTCGGTTTCGCACCTGCAAAAAATGTTCAAACAGGTCTACGGTGTGCCAGTATACCACTATATCAAGGAATACCGTCTGGAACAGGCTGCCGTAGAGCTTGTCCGGAGCGCAAAGCCCATTACGCAGATCGCACAGAATGCAGGATATGACAACGCCAGCAAGTTTTCGGAGGCTTTCCGGAAACGATATGGAACGACCCCGTCGCAGTACCGCACCCACGCAAATGGACTCACAAAACGGAGCAGGGAAATCAGAATGGAGTAGTCCACGGCCGAAAAATATGCTAAAGTACAGAGCGGTTAGAACAAACTTACTTTAAAACCGGAGGTACTTTCATATGATGATGAAAAAGAAATTTGTTGCAGTGGCCTTGTCTGCGGTCTGCCTGCTGTCTGCTGTCGGCTGCGGCCAGCAGAGCGCAAGCACAGCGTCTTCGGCATCCAGCGTTTCCTCCTCGGTGGCTTCTTCGGCTTCCGCAAGTCAGGTAATGGATGCGGAGGATTATCTGTCTGGTATCAGCGGGACTTATGTGGAACTGTTCCCGGAGATGGCAAAGAATGAATACCGGAATTTGTGGCTCGACGCTGCGACTCCGCTGGTAGGCGAGGACAATGCGGAATCGGCTACGGATATGCTGCTGGGAATGTGCATGGCAGAGCCGTATGGCGAGGAGGCTGTTGAAAAATATGCAGCAGATCCGGACAGCACGGCGTTCAACTGCTATTTTCTGGGCGGCGTGGAAAAATTCGTGATGAATGGCGACACCATCACCGGTCTGGATGCGCAAGGACAGGAAGTGTTTGCACACACTTACCAGAAACTGGATGTGGACAATGAAAACAGCTTCCTCTTCTACCAGAGCGAGGATGCGGATTCCGGGGAGTTTACCTACTTTGCCTTTGCGCCCGATACGATGGAAACGACGTATCATCTGGAATTCCGCTATGCAGAGGATCTCGACGACCTGCAGAGCTGGTATGAAGGAAATTATGCTTATTGGAATGCTGCCGCCATCGCAGAGGACTATGATCAGGCAACTATGGAAAATGTCATTGAACTTTTCGCCACGGAAAATTTGTCTGAGGCAGAATAAACGGCATATGCGCACCCGATCATGTCAGGCGGTACGCATGGCAATATTACGGTAAGGATGTGATTTGATTGAAAAAACGATCGGACTTTTCCCGGCTGATGGGCTATGCAGGCGGACATCGGGTATTCACCTATGCTTCACTGGTGCTCTCCGCTGTCAGCGCACTGATGGCGCTGATCCCGTTCCTCTATATCTGGATGATCTTGCGGGATGTGCTGGCTGTCGCACCTGACTATGCGCAGGCGGTGAACATCCCCCATTACGGCTGGATGGCAGTGTTGTTTGCAGTGCTGTCTTACCTTATTTACATTGCAGCGCTGATGTGCTCCCACCTGTCGGCGTTCCGGGTGGCGACTAATCTGCGGCTGGCGGTGTCGGAGCATTTGGCGGTGCTGCCGCTGGGCTTTGCCGAGACTTTCGGCAGCGGTAAGCTGCGCAAGATCATCCATGAGAGCACCGGAGCCGCCGAGACCTATCTGGCCCACCAGTTGCCCGACCAGTACAACGCCATCGCCACCCCGGTGGGGCTGCTGGTTTTGCTGCTGGCGTTCGACTGGCGGCTGGGTCTGCTGAGCCTTGCGCCGGTGGTGCTGGCTTTCCTCATTATGGCGACCATGACCGGCAAGCGGATGGCTGAAAAAATGCGGCAGTACGGCAACGCCTTGGAGGCGATGTCCAATGAGGCGGTGGAATACGTCCGGGGCATCCCGGTGGTCAAGACCTTCGGGCAATCGGTCTTTTCCTTCAAAAAGTTCAAGACCGCCATTGATGAGTATGAAAAGTGGGTCATCTCCTACACCAAAGACCTGCGCCTGCCCATGATGTTCTATACCGCCGCCGTCAACGGCGTGTTCGCCTTTTTGATCGCGGGCGGGCTGCTGTTCACGACCCACGGCGTCACCCCGGAGTTTCTGCTGAACCTGCTGTTCTATATCATCATCACGCCGGTGATCTCCCTGACTTTGACCCGTATAATGTACATGAGTGAGAACAAGATGGTGGTAGCGGATGCGCTGGCACGCATCGACTCGGTGCTGGAGGCGGCGCCCATGCAGGTGCAGGCTGTTCCGCAGCACCCGAAGGATTCCTCTGTCACGTTGCGGGATGTGCATTTCAGCTACGACGGAAAAACCGAGGTCATCAAGGGCGTTTCTCTGGACATTCAGCCGGGACAGACCGTAGCTTTTGTAGGCCCCTCCGGCGGCGGCAAATCTACGCTGGCAAACCTTGTCTGCCGGTTCTTTGATGTGCAGAGCGGCAGCGTCCGGGTGGGCGGAGCGGATGTGCGGGATATCCCCAAGGAAGAGCTGATGGATACCATTTCCTTTGTGTTCCAGAACAGCCGCCTGCTCAAGGGCAGCATTCTGGATAACGTCCGTCTGGGCAGACCGCAGGCCACCGAAGCCGAGGTGCTGGCAGCGTTGAAAGCCGCGCAGTGCATGGATATTATAGAAAAGTTCCCGGCGGGCATCCATACCGTTATCGGCACCAAGGGCGTGTATCTTTCCGGCGGCGAGCAGCAGCGCATTGCCATTGCCCGCGCCATGCTGAAAAATGCCCCCATCCTGATCCTGGACGAGGCCACCGCTTTTGCCGACCCGGACAATGAAGCTAAGGTGCAGGCGGCCTTTGCCCGGCTTGCCAAGGGCAAAACCGTGCTGATGATCGCACACCGCCTGTCTACCGTAGCCAACGCCGACTGCATCTATGTGGTGCGGGACGGGCGTATTACGGAGACCGGCACAAAGGACGAACTGTGCGCGCAGAACGGCCTGTTTGCCCGGATGTGGCAGGAGTATCAGGCCTCGGTGCAGTGGAAGGTCGCAAAGGAGGGGTAAGGAATGATCGAAAAAATTCAACACGCCACGGCCAGCTCCCCGGAGGGCGCAAAGGGGCTTGTAAAGGGCGTTCTGGCCTGTGCGTTCCAGAACATGGCGTTCATGCTGCCCACCGGGCTGCTGTATCTTCTGGTAAAAGACCTGCTGGCAGGCTCCACGAGCGGGAGAAGCACCTTCTATCTGCTGGGATGCGTTGCCTGCTTTGCACTGATTTTACTGACCACATGGTTCCAGTACAACGGCACCTATTTTACCACCTATAAAGAGAGTGGCACCCGCCGCCTGACCCTTGCGGAGCGGCTGCGCAAGCTGCCTCTGTCCTTTTTCGGCAAGCGAGACCTTGCCGACCTGACCAGCACCATCATGGCGGACTGCGAGGTGTTGGAAAAGGACTGCTCCCACTTCATCCCAGGTCTGTTCGGCTCCCTTATTTCCACCGCGCTCATTGCCCTGAGCCTGTTTGCCTTTGAGTGGCGGATGGCACTGGCAGCCCTGTGGGTCATCCCGGTATCCGCTGCCATCGTGGTGGGCAGCTACCGGGTGCAGGATAAGGTGCAGGCCAAGACCATGGCGGCGAAAATGGCCTGTGCGGACGGCATTCAGGAGTACATCGAGACCCTCCGCGACCTGAAAGCCAGCAATGCGGAGCAGCGGTATCTGTCCGGTCTTTCCGACAAAATTCGGGCTGTGGAAAAGCAGTCCATCGCGGCAGAGCTGGAAACAGCGCTGTTCGTGTCCTCTGCGGGCATGGTGCTCAAGCTGGGCATTGCGTCGGTGGCGCTCACCGGTTCGGTGCTGCTGGTGCAGGGCAGTATCGACGTGCTGACCCTGTTTCTGTTCCTGATGGCGGCTTCCCGGATGTACGACCCCATGCAGGGCGCGTTGCAGAATCTGGCGGCGGTCATTGCCATGCGCACCAATGTGGGGCGGATGAACGAGATCCTGGACGCTCCCCTGCAGACCGGCAGCGAGCAGCTGACCAATCAGGGCTGCGATATCGTGTTCGACCATGTGGGCTTTGCCTATAACTCCGGCGAAACGGTGCTGCGGGATGTTTCCTTTACCGCAAAGCAGGGAGAGGTCACGGCATTGGTGGGCCCCTCCGGCGGCGGCAAGACTACCGTTTCCCGGCTGGCGGCACGGTTCTGGGACTACCAGAAGGGCAGCATCACCGTGGGCGGCATGGAGGTTTCCCGAATCGACCCGGAAAAGCTCATGAGCCTGTATTCCATCGTCTTTCAGGATGTGACCCTGTTTGACAACACGATCCTGGAAAACATCCGTCTGGGGCGCAAAGGTGCCACCGACGAGGAAGTCCTTGCGGCAGCAAAGCTGGCAAACTGCGAGGAATTTGCCGAGAAGTTGCCGGACAAGTGGAACACCAACATCGGCGAGAATGGCTGCGCTCTTTCCGGCGGCGAGCGTCAGCGCATTTCCATTGCCCGCGCTTTCCTGAAGGATGCGCCCATCATCCTGTTGGACGAGGCCACCGCCAGCTTGGACGTGGAGAACGAAACTGCCATTCAGGAGGCTCTGTCCCGGCTCATAAAACACAAAACTGTCCTTGTCATCGCCCACCGGATGCGCACCGTAGCTGGTGCGGATAAAATCGTGGTGCTGTCGGGCGGTATCGTGGCCGAACAGGGCGCACCCGACGCACTTTATGCCCGGAACGGCCAGTACACCCACATGGTGGATCTGCAGTCGGCAAGCCAGAATTGGACGATCTGAGAATGATGGCGGCTTTTATCGCAAGGCAAGAAATTAGTGCAACATGAAAACAGCATATTTGCGATATGCAATCCAACGATGTTGCTGTTGCATTAAAAAGTTGGATTGCAATATTTGGAAAAAGTATTGTATTCGGTTAAAAACTGTGGTATACCTATTATACGAAACAGTGCTTTGAAAGAACGCTCCACCGTTCAATGATGTAGAATGAGAGGTGCTTGCCATGACCGCCGTGATCTACGCTCGTTATTCCACTGACAGCCAGCGAGAAGAATCCATTGAAGGTCAGATCCGGGAATGCACCGCCTATGCGGAAAAGAACGGCTTCACGGTGGTAAAGCACTACATTGACCGTGCCGTCTCTGCAAAAACGGACAACCGCCCGCAGTTCCAGCAGATGATCAAGGACAGTGAGCGTGGCATCTTTGACGTCATCATTGTCTGGAAGCTGGACCGTTTTGCCCGAAACCGCTACGACAGCGCCCGGTACAAGACTCAACTGAAGCGGAACGGCGTGAAACTGGTATCGGCAACGGAAGTCATTTCGGCTGGTCCGGAGGGCATCATTCTGGAATCGGTGCTGGAAGGCTACGCCGAATACTACTCGGCTGACCTGTCCGAAAAGGTCGTGCGCGGCATGACCGAGAACGCTCTCAAAGGCAAGTTTACCGGTGATGCGATTCCATTCGGGTACACCATCAATGCCGACCGCCGTTTTGAGAATGTGCTACCGCAAAAAGCACAAGGGCTGCAAGAAAAAGACCGTCCGCAAACAGTGGCTGGAAGATCTGGTGGTCAACCAGACCATGCAGCTTGTCCGGGACGATGCCGCCATGGAATCCATCATCGCCAAGGTCATGGAACTGCAAGACCGGGAGAACACCAGCCTTCCCCTCTATGAGAAGCAGCTCCGGGATGCGGAATCAGGTATCCAGAATATGCTCAATGCGATTCAGGCCGGCATCCTAACCAGCTCTACCAAGGAGCGGCTGGAACAGCTAGAAGAAACCAAGCGTGAGTTTGAGGCCCGCATTGCGGAAGAAAAGCTGGCAAAGCCCAAGATCAAAGAGGAATTTATCCGCTTCTGGCTGATGCGCTTCCGCAAGCTGGATATGACCCAGCCAGAGCAGCGGCAGGCACTTGTGGATACCTTCATCAATGCCATCTATCTCTACGATGATAAGGTTCTCATTACCTTTAATTATAAGGAAGGTACGGAAACGGTCGCTTTCGGGGAAGCCGTGAAAGCAGAGAAAAGTTCGGATATGAGTGCGCGAGGTGCACCAGATATTGAACGTCAAATCGTAAGATTTGACGTTCTTTTTTATGTAGGAAAGCGGCTGCACACTTTCTGCACACCGTTTGCACATTTGCCTGAATCAGGGGCTTTTCTGCGCATGGCTTGCACAGCCTGCTTTCCTTAAAAACAAAAAACGTTGCAAAAACGGTTCCGCTTTTGTATAATAAAATGAGATGCTGGGCCGGAGCTGGATGCTCGGCCGGGGAACCAGAAGCGGGGAGGTGCGGCAAATGATACGGGTAGCCATCGTGGAGGATGAAGCGGAGATCCGGGAGCAGCTGATGGGATACGTTCAGCGGTACACCCGGCAATACGGGACCGCGTTTGAGGTGAAGACGGTTGCGGACGGATTGGAGATCCTGGAGGACTACCGCCCGGTCTATGACCTGATCCTTCTGGATATCGAGATGAAGCATCTGGACGGTATGGAGACGGCCCGGCGCATCCGGGAGCTGGACCCGGAGGTGATGCTCGTGTTCATCACCAACATGGCGCAGTATGCCATCAAAGGCTATGCGGTGGGGGCGCTGGATTACGTTCTCAAGCCGGTGCCGTACTTTGCGTTTTCGCAGCAGCTGCAAAAGGTAGAGGCGCAGCTGCGCCGCCGCACCCGGCACTATCTGGCGGTGCCGGTGGAGGGCGGCCTGCGGCGGCTGGATACCTCGCGCATTTATTACATCGAAAGCGAAGGCCATCGGGTGCATTTCTACACCGAGGAGGGCGATTTTGCGGCCCCCGGCGCGCTCAAGGCGCTGGAAGAAAAGCTGGCCGACCGGCCCTTTGCCCGCTGCAACAGCGGGTATCTGGTCAATCTGGCCCAGGTGCAGGCTGTGCAGCAGAACACGGTGGAGGTGGGGCCTTATGAATTGCAGGTCAGCCGCCCCAAGCGGAAGAGTTTTCTGGCAGCTTTGACCGACTACATCGGGGGTGACGGTCTGTGACGACGCTGCCGGATATCCCGCGCCTGTACACGGCGCTGGCCGAGTGGCTGGCTGTCGTTCTGTACGCCCAGAGCCGCCCGCCCCGCTTTGCGCGGAAGATCACCCTGGCCGCCAGCGGGCTGCTGGCCGTGATGCTGGGCGTTTTTCTGGAAGCGACCGGCGAAGTGCCCATTGCGTGGTGGGTCCCCTGCATGGGCATCGCGGTGGGGATGCAGTACCTTTACCTCTGGATCACGCGGGAAGAAAACTGGCTGGAAGCAGCCTACGACTGCGCCCGCAGCTTCATTCTGGCCGAATTTGCGGCCAGCGTCGAGTGGCAGCTGCACTGCACCATTTTTCCGCAGCACGGCGGGGGAGAGCCGATGGCGCTGTTCCTGCTGCTGTTGGTCTACAGCGGTCTGTTCGGGGTGATGTATGGGCTGGAGCGCAAGCGCCCCCACCCGACCGGGCATCTGGACGTCAGCAATACGGCGGCGCTGGTGGCCGTTGTCATGGCGGCGACGGCCTTTGCCGTGAGCAACCTGAACTTCCTGAACGGGGAAGTGACCATGAGCGTTTTCTACATCCGGACGCTGGTGGATTTCTGCGGCGTTCTGATCCTGACCGTTGAGCACGAGCAGCTGCGGGAAGAGGCGCTCCACAAGGAGCTGACCGCTATGGACAGTGTGCTCCACCGCCAATATGAGCAGTACAAGCGGAGCAAAGAGGGCATCAAGCTCATCAACCGGCGGTATCATGAGCTGAAGGTGCAGATCGCCGACATTCGCGCCGAGCGGGACCGCGCCAAGCAGGACGCGGCGCTGGCCCGGATGGAATCCGGCATTTTGCAGTATGAGGCCGAGAACAAGACCGGCAACCCGGTGCTGGATACCTTATTGACGGCCAAAAGTATGGACTGTCAGGAGAAGAACATCCGGATGACCAGCGTGGCCGACGGCCGGGCGCTGGGGTTTCTGACCACGCGGGAGATCTGCACCATCGTGGGCACCGCGCTGGACAACGCCATCGAGAGCTGCGCCGCAGAGCCGGACCCCGAAAAACGGCTCATCCGGACGGCGGTCTATGTCCAGAACGGGTTCGTGATGTTCCGGTTCGAGAACTACTGCGCCCAGCCGGTGGAGCTGGGGGCAGATGGTCTGCCCGCGCAGAGCGCCCACGGCGGCTACGATTTGAAGAGCCTGCGTTCGGTGGCGCAGCAGCACGATGGCAGCATGACCGTCCATTGGGAGAACCGGTGGTTCACGGTGCGGGTGCTGATGCCCCTGCCCAAAGAAAAATGACGACCCGCTCCGTCTCACTTCGTTCGACAGCTCCCCCGAAAGGGGGAGCTTTTGTTGTGCCTGAAAGCACGCATAAAACCTCGCCCTTCGGGAGAGGTGGCAGTGCGCAGCACGGACGGAGAGGGTATGGCATCCTGCACAAATAACGCCGCCGCTTGTTTGTGTATTAGCACAATAAAAATTGAAACCAATTTGAAACTTTTTGCAAATTGTGCACCCAAAACGACAATTTGTGAAGAAAACAAAAATTTTCCGTGTGCATTTGGTATCATATCAATCAGTTCGGCGGAGTTGTACGCTCCGCATTCATGATTGACCCTATCAGAAGGAGGAAAATTATGCTGTCCATTAACCTGGATGACGTGATGCAGGTGCTGACGAACGTTCGCGGCTACCTCATCGCGTTTGGCGTGGTTGCGCTGCTGGCGATCGTCGTGATGATCGCTGTGCGCAAGCTGCCCAAAGCAAAGAAGAAGATGATCCGTGCACAGTCTGGCCTGGCCATTCTGCTGGCGCTGACCATCGTTGTGAACCTGATCTGCACCGGCCCCATGTCCACCATGCTGGACCTGGTCTCCGGCAGCGGCACCATCACCGAGGAGACCTCTGCAAAGGCCACGGAGCTGGTCAATGAGATCACCGCAGACGGTGTCGTTCTGGCAAAGGACGAAGACGGCATCCTGCCGGTGGCTTCCGGCTCCAAGCTGAACGTCTTTGGCTGGGCTTCCACCAACCCCTGCTACGGCGGCACCGGTTCCGGTGCGCTGAACACTGCTTACCCCGTCACCGATCTGCTGACCGGCCTGCACGATGCCGGCATTGAGACCAACGAGGAACTGAGCAAGTTCTACACCGACTACAAGGCAGACCGCCCCAGCGTTAGCATAGCGGCGCAGGACTGGACCCTGCCCGAACCCAACGTCAGCCTGTACACCGATGAGATGATGGAGAATGCAAAAGCATTCTCGGATACCGCAATGGTCGTCATCACCCGTGTCGGCGGCGAGGGCGCAGACCTGCCCACCGATATGGCTTCCGTTGTGGACGGCAGCTGGCTCCGCCGCGTGGCACAGGCTTACGGCTCTGAGCGCGGCACCACTTACTACAACGGCACCTACGACGACTCTCTGAACGAGGGCAACGACTGGGACAAGGGCGACCACTTCCTGCAGCTGTCCAACCGTGAGGAAGACCTGCTCGACCTGGTCACCGCAAACTTCGACAATGTCATTCTGGTCTACAACGGCGCCAACGCCTTCCAGATGGACTTCCTGAAGGATTACCCCCAGATCAAGGGCGTCCTGCTCTGCCCCGGCACCGGCCAGTCCGGCTTTGAGGGTTTCGGCAAGGTCGTTTCCGGCGAAGTCAACCCCTCCGGCCGTACCGTGGATACCTATGTTTCCAACCTGAAGAATGCGCCCTGGTGGAACAACTTCGGCGACTTCAAGTACACCAACACCGAGGAGCTGAATGCCGAGTCCACCTTCTTTGACCCGGAAGGCACCACCCCGTCCTTCGTCAACTATGTGGAAGGCATCTACGTCGGCTACAAGTTCTATGAGACGGCTGCGGACGAGGGCCTCATCAACTACGACGACGAGGTCGTCTTCCCCTTCGGCTACGGCCTGAGCTACACCTCCTTCACCAAGGAGATGAGCGGCATCACCAACGACGGCACCAGCCTGAACTTCACCGTGACCGTCACCAACACCGGCTCTGTCGCAGGCAAGGATGTCGTGGAGATCTACAGCGATCCTCCGTACACCAATGGCGGCATCGAGAAGTCTTCCGCAAACCTGCTGGACTTCGCCAAGACCAGTGAGCTGGCTCCCGGCGAGTCTCAGACCATCGAGTTCTCCATCCCGGTAGAGGACCTGGCTTCCTATGATTACCAGACCAACGGCTGCTATGTGCTGGAAGCTGGCGACTATGTCATCAGCGCGAACGACGACTCGCACAACGTCGCCGATTCCCAGACCTACACCGTTGCATCCGACATCGTCTACAACGAGTCCAACAAGCGCGGCAGCGATGCTGTGGCTGCGACCAACGAGTTCGATTTCGCAGAAGGCGAGATCACCTATCTGTCCCGCGCCGACGGCTTTGCAAACTATGCCGAGGCGACCGCTGCTCCCGCCACCTATGAGATGACCGACGAGCAGAAGGCTGCCTTCGACAATGCCCATACGTACATCGAGGCCGGCTATCAGAACGATGACGACGCCAACGCCGCCGACATCACCACCGGTGCCAAGAACGGCCTGAAGCTGGCCGACCTGCGCGGCGTGGATTACAACGACGCAAAGTGGGATCAGCTGCTCGACCAGATGACCATCGACGAGATGCAGCAGCTCATCGGCTTCGGCGGCTACCAGACCGCTGCGGTCTCCAGCATCGAGAAGGTCCACACCAATGACTGCGACGGCCCGGCTTCCATCAACAACTTCTTCACCGGTGTCGGTTCCGTCGGCTTCCCGGCTGCGACCCTCATCGGCATGACCTGGGACAAGGATCTGGCCTACGCCTTCGGCGACAGCATCGGCGAGATGGCCAATGAGATGGACACCTCCGGCTGGTACGGCCCGGCTATGAACATCCACCGCACTGCATTCGCAGGCCGTAACTTCGAGTACTACTCGGAGGATGGCTTCCTGTCCGGCCGGATGGCTTCCAATGCGATCCTGGGCGCACAGGAGCACGGTGTGTATGCTTACATGAAGCACTTCGCCCTGAACGATCAGGAAGGCAACCGTGGTTCCATGGTGGCGACCTGGTCCAACGAGCAGGCCATCCGTGAGATCTACCTCAAGCCCTTCGAGATCTCCGTCAAGGATGCAGACTGCCACGCGGTCATGTCTTCCTTCAACTACATCGGCACCTGCTGGGCTGGCGGCTGCAAGGAGCTGCTGAAGAACGTCCTGCGCGGCGAGTGGGGATTCGTGGGCTTCGTTGAGACCGACTACTTCGGCGTCTCTGGCTACATGACTGCGGACCAGGGCGTCCGCAACGGCAACGACCTGATGCTCTGCACCACCGGCAACGACTTCAACACCGTGACCGTGCTGACCAACAGCAGCAAGCAGGCCCTGCGTGAGGCTTCCAAGAACATCCTCTATACCGTGGTCAACAGCCGCGCTTATGCTGCGGAGAACCTGAACCCCGGTATGGCAAAGTGGGAGATCATCATGATCGGCGCTGACGTGCTCGTTGCACTGCTGATCGTTGCTCTGGAGATCAAGACCTTCAAGAGCTACAAGAAGCGCAAGGAAGAGGAAGAAGAGAACGCCTGATGAAACGGCCTCTCGCTTTTGAACCGACGCAGCACCTGAACTGAACCAAACGGCAAAGGCCCGCTGCAAAGAAACAGCGGGCCTTTGCCCTGCTCAGGAAACAAAGAGGAAATTGCGATGAAACACGCAGACATCATTCAGACACTGGATCTGGAGCAGAAATGTGCGCTGCTGTCCGGCGGCACGGTGTTCGACACCCGCGCCCTGCCGGGCAAGGGAATCCCGTCCATCACCCTGTCGGACGGCCCCAACGGTGTGCGCAAGCAGGCCGGTGCGGCAGACCACCTGGGCCTGAACCCCAGTGTGCCGGCCACCTGCTTCCCGACTTCGGCCACCGTGGCCAACAGCTGGGACCCCGCCCTGGGCGAGGCCGTCGGCGAGGCCATGGGCGAAGAGGCCGCAGCACAGGAGGTCTCGGTGCTGCTGGGCCCCGGCCTGAACATCAAGCGCAGCCCGCTGTGCGGCCGCAACTTTGAGTATTTCTCGGAGGACCCCTATCTGGCGGGCAAGATGGCCGCAGGCTATGTCCGCGGCATCCAGAAGAACGGCATCGCGGCCTGCCCCAAGCACTTTGCCGTCAACAGTCAGGAGCTGCGCCGCATGGCCAGCGACTCCATCGTGGATGAGCGCACCCTGCGCGAGCTGTACCTGACCGGCTTTGAGATCGTGGTCAAAGAGGCAAAGCCCAAGACCATCATGTCCTCCTACAACCTCGTCAACGGCACCTACGCCAACGAGAACGCCCACCTGTTACAGGATATCCTGCGCCGGGACTGGGGCTTCGACGGCGCAGTCGTCACCGACTGGGGCGGTTCCAACGACCATGCACTGGGCGTGAAGAACGGCTCCACGCTGGAGATGCCGTTCCCCGGCGACGATTCCGTCCGCGAACTGATGAAGGCTGTGGAGAGCGGCAAGATCTCGGAACACGACGTGGACGCCCGGCTGGACGAGCTGCTGGAACTGGTGCTCGACACCAAGACCGCCGTCGAAAAGGCACCCCGCACCTTTGATGCCGCCGCGCATCATGCGCTGGCCCGCCGCGCCGCTGCCCAGAGCATCGTTCTGCTCCGGAACGAGGGCGCGCTGCTGCCGCTGAAGAAAGGCGAGAAAATCGCTGTCCTCGGTGACTTTGCCAGGACGCCCCGCTATCAGGGAGCCGGTTCCAGCGCCGTCAACTCCATCCAGGTGGATTCCTTCCTGGACTGCCTGACCGAGAGCGGCCTGGCCAATGTCGGCTATGCCCAGGGCTTTGACCGCCAGGGCAAGGCCGACGAGGATCTGAAGAAGGAAGCCGTCGCGCTGGCGCAGAACGCCAACGTCGTCCTGCTCTGCATGGGTCTGGACGAGATCAAGGAGAGCGAGGGCCTCGACCGGATGGACATGAAGCTGGCGCAGAACCAGCTGGATCTGCTGGCTGCGGTCGCTGCCGTCAACCCCAATGTGGTCGTCCTGCTCAGCGCAGGCTCCTCGCTGGAGACCCCGTGGCTCAAAGACTGCAAGGCGCTGGTCTACGGCTGCCTGGGCGGTCAGGCCGGTGCGGGCGCTCTGGTGGACGTGCTGACCGGCACGGTCTGCCCCGGCGGCAAGCTGGCCGAGACCTGGGCCAATGCTTACAGCGATTCCCCGGTGAAAGACCACTTCGCAGGCGAGGGCCGCACCGTCCAGTACCGCGAGGGTCTGTATGTGGGCTACCGCTACTTTGAGACGGCGGGCAGGCCCGTGGCCTTCCCCTTCGGCTACGGCCTGAGCTACACCACCTTTGCTTACAAAGACCTCAAGGCAACACCGGAAGGCGTGACCCTGACCGTGACCAACACCGGCAAGTGCGCCGGTGCCGAGATCGTCCAGCTCTACGTCGCCAAGCCCGACGCCAAGGTCTTCCGCCCCGCACAGGAGCTCAAGGGCTTTGCCAAGGTCTGGCTGGAAGCGGGCGAGAGCAAGACCGTCTCCATCCCGCTGGACGACAAGGCCTACCGCTACTGGAACGTGGCCACCGACAGCTGGGAGGTCGAAGGCGGCAGCTATCAGCTCCACGTGGGCGCTTCCAGTGCCGACATCCGCCTGACGGCGGAGGTCGTGGTGCTGGGTTCCGGTGCGCCGGACCCCTACCAGAGCGTGGATCTGCCTCATTACAGGACGGGCGAGATCACCCGCGTTCCGGATGCCGAGTTCGCCGCCCTGCTGGGCCGTCCCATCCCGGAGGACAAGATCCGAATCGACCGCAACATGACGCTGGGCGAGCTGGGCCACGGCCGCAGCCCGCTGGGCTGGCTCGTGGCGGCGGTGCTGGGCCTGCTGCTCAAGCGGAGCATCCAGCGCGGCAAGCCGGACCTGAACATCCTGTTCCAGTACAACATGCCGCTGCGCGCGCTGGCCAAGATGACCAACGGCGCCATCAGCATGGGCATGGTGGACGGCATCGTGATGGAAGCGCAGGGCTTCTGGATCATCGGTCTGCTGCGGGTCATCGTGGAGGCTGTGAAGAACATCGCCCAGAACGGCGCGATGGAAAAACGCCTGAAAAACAGCTGAAAGGGAAGAACTGCTATGAACTTCTGGAACAACTTTGCGGCCAAGCACCCCGCCGCTGCCAAGTGGGTGCGCGAGGGCGGTTTGTTCGTCATCGTCTCCAACCTCATTACGGTGTTCAAGTACCTGCTGCTGCAATTCCTGCCCAAGGCGTTTGCAAGCCTGCCGGTGGTGGACTTCGGCTGGCCGGGCATCGACATCACCCTCTTCGGCGAGACCTTCAAGTGGAACATCCTCGGCTATGACGCTGCCCACGGCGGCCTGCCCTACTTCTGCGCCTACATGGTCGCCATGATCGTGGGCGAGTGCATCAACTTCCCCATCCAGCGCAGCTTTGTGTTCCGCAGCAAGGGCAATCTGGCCAAGCAGATCGGCTGGTACGTGCTGGCGTTCTGCGTCATCACCTGCATCGTCAACTCCATCAACTGCATCTGGGTCGCGGTGGCCGGTCTGCTGGTGCCCGACTTCATCTACAACATCGGCACCACCGTGCTCAACGGCGGCATCTCGATGATCATCTTCTTCTTCGTCAACAAGATCATCTTCCCCGAAGGCGAAGCCAAGAAGAACTGAAAACAGCCATCCACCTTCATCATTTTCATTTCTCCATAAAGACAAAACGCCCGGTGCCGCACAGGAACCGGGCGTTTTGTTGTGCCGGGCCGTTCCGCCCCACAGAAGAGACGGCGCGGGCAGAGGGAAACGGCGGGCGCAAGATGGGCCCGCTGGTCACGGCCATGAGCGCCGAGGCCAGCGATATGTCCAGCTGGCTGCTGA
>OGKR01001523.1_pt1 | contig 16413 bp, 9 predicted proteins | sample 1572431 | NCBI WGS metagenome assembly OGKR01 (sample SAMEA2582079, study PRJEB24529) | metagenome | biome: Human gut stool | place: China | collected 2011 | reverse complement strand
TGCAGCCAGCGCCAGCGCAGCCCTGCCGTATTTGCGGCGGGTGAGGTTCCACGCTTCCATTGCCGCGATGGTCGTCCAGAGCACCGGGCTGTTCGATTTGCCCCGGAACTCCCGCACGGTCAGAGTCCTGCCGGTGCTGTAGGGCATGGGGTCGTTCTCGCGCAGGCTCGAATAGGTGTAGACTTTGTTCTCGTAGGCGTCATAGACCAGTAAGCGTGCCATCTCTCATCCCTCCTCGGTGCAGCTGTCGCAGGCAGTATGGCTCTGGGCGCGGAGTGCGGCCCAGGTGGGCCGGTCCACGACGCCGTTTGGCTCAAGACCCGCCCGCTGCTGCGTCTCCTTCACAGCGGCGGTATCCTCCGGGCCGAAGACAGCGTTGTCGGCGACGTAGTCCTCCTCGCAGTAGAGCTGGGAGCGGTCATTGAGCCAGCCCTCGATGAGGCGGACGTCAGGCCCTGCGCTGCCCTCCTTCATGGCCCGGCCCGGGTAGTCCGGCCCCTGCTCGGGATGCCGGTCGGGGTTGGGGGTGAAGGCCGCCAGCTGTAAGCTCAGGGCTTCCACTGCTGTCCACGTCTCGGCGTCTGCCACGCCGGTGGCGGGCAGGCCCAGAAGCTCCTGCGCGCTGGCGGTGGCGTCCGCGGTCTCCTGTGTGTACTGTCTGGAAAGCGCGGGGGACGCTACACTGTCGTAGTAGTAGGCGATGCGCTGCAAAAGCAGGGTGTAGTAGAGCACGGCGCTGCTGTCGGTGCCGACGGTGAGCGGCGTGCCGGGGTAGGGGAGACGCTTGAGGGTGACCACCGGCCCGGACGAGCGGAGGGCCGACGCTTTGCCGTAGAGCGAATCCCATGTCTTCCGTCCTACGATGCCGTCCACCGTCAGCCCGGCGAACCGCTGGTAGGCCCGCACGGCGGCCTCAGTGGCCGCGCCGAAACGGCCGTCGATGGAGACAGAGGGGATGCTGCTCTGGTAGGCGCTCATGAGGTAGAGGTAGAATTGCAGCTCCCGGACGGCGGTGCCGGTGGAGCCATTGCGCAGCACGCCCGGGTACTCGCCGGGCCGCAGGCTGGGCGAAAGCAGGCGGTTGGCGATGTCGTTGTAGACTTCGTAGAGCTTGTTCCATGTCGTCCGGCCCACGACGCCGTCGCTGGTGAGGCCGAAGTAGGTCTGGAACCGCCGCACGGCCGCTGCGGTAGACGAGCCGAAGATGCCGTCCACGGTGATGTTGTTGAGACTGGAATAGACCGTCCGCGCGATCTTCAGCCAGAACTGTACCAGCCGGACGTTCTGGCCGCTGCTGCCCTGGCGCAGGGCGGTGCCGGGGTAGGCGTTGGGGGTGCCGTTGTCGGACTGGATGCTGCGGAACTGGTCGTACAGCTCGGTCCATGTGGTGAGGCCTACGATGCCGTCCACCGTCAGGCCGTAGCGCCGCTGGAACGCCCGGACGGCCGCCGCTGTGCCGCTGCCGTAGACGCCGTCCACCGTGACAGAGGGGATGCTGCTCTCATACTGAGCCAGCGTACTCAGCCAGAACTGAAGCTGCTCTACCTCGCTGCCGGTGGAGCCCTGTTTGAGGACGCTGCTGCCGAAGTTCCATGGGCCGTCCGGGAGGGTGCCGCTGAATGTCTCGCCTTCACTGGTCAGCTCGGCGAGGTCCTTCACCGAGACATAGATATAGCTGATCTTATACCAGGTGCTGCGGCCCACCACGCCGTCGGCGGTGAGGTTGAACTGTTTCTGGAACTTTTTGACCGTCTCGGTCATCTTGCGGCCGAAGATGCCGTCCACCGTCAGCAGGCCGAGGAAGGGATAGTCTTTGGTGATGCGGTTGAGCTGCCGCTGCAGGGTGAACACCGCCGCTCCGGTGCTGCCCTGCCGCAGAGGGCTTCCGGGGTAGCTCTGGGGGATGGACTGGATGTTGTTGGTGCGGATGATCTCGATGTTGTTGCCATAGTAGTATTTGAGGATGCTCAGTGCATTGCGGCCCTGATTGGCCAGAGTGACTGTCCCCCACTGCTTGAGGCCGGGGCAGGTGACGGATTTTCCGTCGCAGTACTCGGCGTAGTAGGGGTTCACGGTGCCGGTCTTGCGGATATAGGTATTGAAGATGTCGTCCGTCAGCCGCACCATGACGTCGAACACCGTCCGGCCATGGACGTAGTATTGGTCGTAGCTGGTGGAGTTGGTGATGTTGAAACTGTAGCCCTTGCTGGGGTACCACTCGGTGTAGATGCGGTTGAGAGCCAGCGAGATCTGGCAGTGGATGTTGGCCCGCAGGGCCTGCTCGGGCCACGGGGAGCAAAATAACCCAACAGGCCAAAGCTGCCTTTTTATCAAGTGATAATAATAGAACATAAGCAGTATTCACAAGCATGAACGCTTGAAATGCTTCTGTTATTCTGTTATAATGTTACACTACATACTGTATATGTTGGTATATATACTGTTCAAAAAGGCTGCATCGACTGGCGCAAAGAAATCGGACACGCGCTGCTTTTATGAATCAACATATGAAATTTTATTGAAAATCCCTCATGGCGGTGGTAAAATATTCCTATAGTTCTGTCGTGCTGTATCGATGCCTTTTTGTGGTATTCGGGAGTGCAGAATGGCAGCTGCCCAAGAGTTGTGAGGGGAACGATTTGATGAACAAAAGAACATTGCGCCGCCTTATTTCTGCATTTGCGGCATTGGTGATAGGTCTATCTGTGCTGACCGGATGCGGAACAAAAACCGCCGAAAATGTGGAAAAGCAGGAGGATGCTCAGACCATTCAGGTGTATCTGTGGAGTACAAGCCTGTACGAGACCTATGCGCCTTATATCCAGTCCCAGCTGCCGGATGTAAATATTGAATTCATCGTGGGAAACAACGATCTGGATTTTTACAAGTTTTTGGAGGAGCACGGCGGTCTGCCGGATATTATCACCAGCTGCCGCTTCTCGCTGCACGATGCGGCTCCCTTGAAGGACAGCCTGATGAACCTTGCCTTGACCAACGAAGCGGGCGCTGTCTACAACACCTACCTCAACAGCTTCAAAAACGAGGACGGCAGCGTGAACTGGCTTCCGGTCTGCGCCGATGCCCACGGCTTTGTGGTCAACCGCGGCCTTTTTGAGCAGTACGATATTCCTCTGCCCACCGATTACGAGAGCTTCGTTTCGGCCTGTCAGGCGTTTGAGAAGGTGGGCATCCGCGGCTTTACCGCCGATTATACCTACGACTACACCTGCATGGAAACGCTGCAGGGGCTTTCCGCTGCCGAGCTTACCACGACTGATGGGCGCAAATGGCGCACTGCTTACAGCGACCCTGCCAGCACCGCACGGGTGGGTCTGGACGACACCGTGTGGCCGGGGGCGTTTAAGAGGATGGCGCAGTTCATTCAGGATACCCACCTCACGGCAGACGATCTTGCGTTGAATTATGACGATGTGATCGGGATGTTCCGGAACGGAGAAGTTGCCATGTACTTTGGCAGCTCTGCCGGTGTCAAGATGTTTCGGGATGAGGGCATCGACACGATCTTCCTGCCCTTCTTCAGCCAGAACGGCGAAAAGTGGATCATGACCACCCCGTATTTCCAGATCGCTCTGAACCGTGACCTCGAGCAGGACACCGCGCGCCGCGAAAAAGCCATGAAGGTGCTGAACGTCATGCTCTCCGAGGAGGCGCAGAGCCGCATCGTTGCCGACGGGCAGGACCTGCTGAGCTACAGCCAGAACGTCCCCCTGCGCCTGACCGAGTACATGAAGGATGTGCGCGATGTGGTGGAAGAAAACCACATGTATATCCGCATCGCCTCCAACGATTTCTTTGCCGTCTCCAAGGACGTTGTCTCCAAAATGATCGCGGGCGAGTACACGGCACAGCAGGCTTATCGTGCGTTCAATGCCCAGCTTCTTGCCGAAGAAACGCCTGCCGATGACGAGATCGTGCTGACCTCCGGGAAGAGCTGCTCCAATGTCTTCCACGCAAACGGCGGCAGCGCCTCCTTCTCCGTTATGGCGAACACGCTGCGGGGCGTTTATGGCACCGATGTGCTGCTTGCCACCGCAAACAGCTTTACCGGCAGTGTGCTGCAGGCAGATTATAACAAGAAAATGGCCGCTTCCATGATCATGCCCAACGGTCTGATGTCCCGCCAGCGCACCATGACCGGCGCAGAGCTGAAGGAGACCGTCCGCGCCTTTGTGGAGGGCTGCGAGGGCGGGTTTGTGCCCTTCAACCGCGGCTCTCTGCCGGTGGTCAGCGGCATTGCCGTGGAGGTCAAAGAGGCAGGCGGCAGCTATACCCTGACCGGCATCACCCGGAACGGACAGCCGCTGGGGGACGACGACACCGTTACCGTGACCTGTCTGGCAGCGGAAAATCAGATGGAAGCGCTGCTTGCGAGCGAAAGCGGCACGTCTTTGGACGGAGATACATGGGTAAAAAACAGATGGCGCGATCATCTCTCCGGCGGCGGCGCAGCGCTTGCAGAGCCTGAAAACTACATGACACTGAGGTGAGCGGGATGGCAGACGAAAAGCACGAATCCAAACGAAACTGCCATCCCCGGCAAAAATGGCTCCCTGTTGTGGCCATTCTTCTTCTGGTCTTGCTGATAGCAGGTTTCAGCGTTCGGTACATCTCGTTTGTGTCCCAGACCATCTATCAGGAAAGTACCTCGCATCTGGAAGAGGTGCTGCATAAATCCAATAATATGCTGAAAGAGCTGGTGCGCAAAAATGTGAGCTACCTGCATCTGTACAACGGCTTTCTGGAAACTACCTCGGATGAGGCCGAAATACAGGCGTATATCAGGGCGGCACAGCAGGAGGCCGGGTTTGCCGAATTCTACTTTCTTACCTATGACGGCAACTACATGACCGTGACCGGGGAGACCGGCTATCTTGGCCTGCAGACCAATCTGGACGAAAAGCTCGCTCACGATGAGGATGTCGTCGTGAACACGGCGCTGCCCGGCAAGCCCCAGATGCTGGCGTTCATCTGTCCCGAAACGCAGGGCAGCTACCGGGGCTTTGCCTACGATGCCGTTGCCATCTCTTATTATAATGATGCGGTGCTTCGGTTGCTGGACAGCTCTGCCTTTGAGGGCAATGCCAGCAACTATGTCATCTACCCGGACGGGCGGGTGGTCATCGACAGTTCTGTAAACCGCAAGGAGACCATTTACAATTTCATTGCGATGCTGCGCGACCATTCCGATCTTTCCGAGGCGCAGATCCTGGATCTGTCCAATGCCTTTGCACAGGGCAGCAGCGGAAACCTGAGGGTCAAACTGGGCGACACCAGCTATTATCTGGTCTACGAGGGCACAGCGGTCCAGAGCTGGACGATGGTGGGGCTTGTGCCGGTCAGCATCGTCAATGCTAATCTGGACGAACTGTGGTTCCGCACGGCGCAGATCGTAGCGGGCATCGCCGCAGGTCTTGCGGTGCTGGCCATTCTGCTCATTGTGTGCAGAAGCCATGTCACCCTGCGCCGGAAGGATACCGAGATCCGGTACCGGGACGAGTTGTTCCAGAAGCTCTCGCTGAACGTGGACGACGTTTTCCTGATGTTGGACGCAGAGACCTCCAAGGTGGATTATGTCAGCCCGAACATTGAGCGGCTTCTGGGCATCCCGTGGAGAGAAGTCCGGCAGGATGTCCATGCTCTGGACAAGCTGGGCGCCCCGGAGCAGGGCGAAAACTTTCTGGATGGGCTTCTCAGCGGACAGCAGCGGGAATGGGATCTCGAGTTTGAGCATCTGGAAACCAAAGAGCGCCGCTGGTTCCATAACATCGCCATAGGCAGCGAGGTGGAGGGCAGGACCAAATACATCCTTGTCATGTCCGACCGCACCGCCGACAAACAGGTGAATCAGGCGCTTTCGGATGCCGTTGCCGCCGCCGAGACTGCCAACCGCGCCAAGAGCACCTTCCTTTCCAATATGTCCCACGACATCCGCACCCCCATGAACGCCATCATCGGCTTTACCACTCTGGCGATCAGCAATATCGACGACAAGGAGAGGGTGAAGGATTATCTGGCCAAGACCCTTGCTTCCAGCAACCATCTGCTCTCGCTCATCAACGATGTGCTGGATATGAGCCGCATCGAAAGCGGAAAGCTCCATCTGGAAGAGGTGGAAGTCAACCTTTCGGAGGTGCTGCACGATCTGAAAACCATCGTCAGCGGGCAGATCTACGCAAAACAGCTGGAGCTTTATATGGATGCGATGGATGTGACCGACGAGGATGTCTACTGCGATAAGACCCGGCTGAACCAGATCCTGCTGAACCTGCTGTCCAACGCCATCAAGTTCACCCCGGCGGGCGGCACGGTCTCGGTGCGGGTGCGCCAGCTTGCCGGGCAGGTGCGCGGCTGCGGGCAGTACGAGTTCCGCATCAAAGACAACGGCATCGGCATGAGCCCGGAATTTGCCAAAAAAATCTTTGAGCCGTTTGAGCGGGAGCGCACCTCCACGGTCAGCCGTATCCAAGGCACCGGCCTTGGCATGGCCATCACCAAAAACATCGTGGATATGATGGGCGGCACCATCGAGGTGCAGACAGCGCAGGGCAAGGGCAGCGAGTTTATCATTCGTGTGCCGCTGCGGGTGCAGGCAGAGCACCGCCCGGTGGAAAAGATCACCGAGCTGGAGGGTCTGAAGGCTCTGGTGGTGGACGACGATTTCAACACCTGCGACAGCGTGACAAAGATGCTGGTCAAGGTGGGAATGCGCGCGGAGTGGACCCTTTCCGGCAAGGAAGCGGTGCTGCGCGCGCGGCAGTCCATCGAGATGAGCGATGTCTACCACGCCTATATCATCGACTGGCGGCTGCCGGATATGAACGGCATCGAGGTCACCCGCCAGATACGCAGCCTGAACGACGATACCCCCATCATCATCCTGACGGCCTATGACTGGTCTGACATTGAGGTGGAGGCAAAGGCCGCCGGTGTGACTGCCTTCTGCTCCAAGCCCATGTTCTTGTCTGACCTGCGCGAGACCCTGATGAGCGCCCTCGGCCAGAAGCTGACAGATGCGTCGCAGGAGCTTCTGCCGGAAAAGAACGCCGACTTCAAGGACAGACACATCCTGCTGGTAGAGGACAACGAGCTGAACCGCGAGATCGCGCAGGAGATCCTGCGCGAGTACGGCTTCCGGGTCGATACGGCGGAAAACGGTGAAGTGGCGGTGGAAAAGGTGAGCACCGCAGCGCCGGGCAGCTATGATCTGGTGCTGATGGATGTGCAGATGCCGGTGATGGACGGCTACACCGCCACCCGGAAGATCCGCGCACTGGATGACCCTGCCCGGGCAAAGCTCCCCATCCTTGCCATGACCGCCAACGCCTTCGACGAGGACCGCCGCAACGCATTGGAAAGCGGCATGAACGGCTTTTTGTCCAAGCCCATCGTGATCGGCGATCTCGTGCAGGAGCTGCGCAAGATCCTGTAAGCCAAACGCCTGTCAGACAAAAAATAAAGCACCCGCAGCATTCGCTTCCAGAGGTCAAGAGCCTCTGGAAAGCCTGCTGCGGGTGCTTTTGCTTTTGTCGGCTGGCAGCCGTTATGATTTCAGTACATCTGCAAGGACCTGCAGCAGATGCGGAATATCCAGCGGCTTTGCAATGTGGCCGTCCATACCGGCCTTCAATGCATTCTGACGGTCTTCTTCAAAGGCATTTGCCGTCATTGCAAAGATGGGGATGCCTGCCTTTGCAGCATCCGGCAGGGCGCGGATCTGCCGCGTCGCCTCGTAACCGTCCATCTTGGGCATCTGGATGTCCATTAAGATCAAATCGTACTGCCCGGGGGCCGCCTGCTTCATCTTCTGGACAGCGATCTCGCCATCCTCAGCAGTGTCTACCGCAAAGCCCGCTTCCTTCAGGATCTCCAGCGCGAGCTCGCGGTTCAAGGCATTGTCCTCCACCAGCAAAAGTTTCTTTCTCTTGAGCTCGGCGGCATCTGGCTGCGCTGGCTTACAGGCAGGCTCTGCACCGTACGGTTCTGCCAGCACTCTGAGCAGTTCGGAAAGGAACAGCGGCTTTTCGCAGAAGGCGGTCACTCCGGCAGCGCGGGCTTCCTCTTCAATATCCGTCCAATCGTAGGCCGTCAGAATGATGATAGGGCAGCTTTTCCCGATCACCTTGCGGATCTGCCGCACGACCTCGATGCCGTTCATATCGGGGATGAGCCAGTCGATGATGTAGACGCTGAATTCGTCGCCCTGCTCCATGGCGTATCGGGTGCGGATCACCGCTTCCCGGCCGGAGATCGTCCATTCCGGCCGCATCCCAATCTTGGACAGCATGGTGCTGACGCTCAGGCAGGTGTCGGTATCGTCGTCTGCTACCAATGCGCGCAGCCCTTCCAACTGTGGGAGCTGCTTGGGCTCCACCCTTTGTCCGCTGAGTGCGAAGCAGAGATCTACGATGAATTCGCTGCCCTTGCCCGGTTCACTTTCGATCGCAATGGTGCCGCCCATCATATCCACGATGTTCTTGGCGATGGACATACCCAGGCCGGTACCCTGAATGCCGCTGACGGTGGAGCTTTCCTCCCGGCTGAACGCCTCAAAGATGTGCTTCTGGAACGCTTCGCTCATACCGATGCCATTGTCCTTGATGCGGAACTCATAGCAGCCACGGCCCTTGGGCGCACCGTTCTTCTGGGCAATGCGGATGCTGATCGTACCGCCTGTGGGAGTGAACTTGATGGCGTTGGACAAAATGTTCAGCAGGATCTGGTTCAGCCGCAGCGGGTCGGTGATGATGTCCTCGTTCTCCACGTCCATGGTATCGATGAAAAGCGACAGCCGCTTTGCCGAAACATCGGGTTGGATGATGGAGCGCACATCGTGGACGAGGTCCGGCAGATGCACCGCTTTTTCTTCAATTTTTACTTTTCCGCTCTCGATGCGGCTCATATCCAGCACATCATTGATGAGGGAAAGCAGATGCTGGCTGGAGGTAGAGATCTTTTTCAGGTAGTCCAGCACCTGTTCCTTATTATCAATATGGGTCGCAGCCAGCGAGGTGAAGCCGATGATGGCGTTCATGGGGGTGCGAATATCGTGGCTCATATTGAACAGGAATTCCCGCTTGGCACGGTTTGCCGCACCCTCGTGCTGGAGTGCGATCTCCAGTTTGCGGTTCTGTTCTTCCAGCTGAGCCTGATACTTCTTCTCCTGCTCTTTCTTCTGCTGCTCCATCTCCTGCACGGAGCGTCTGCGCAGCACCCGAAGGACCATTACAAGCAGGATGTAACCGGCCAGCGCCATCAAAATCAGCGGAAACGATTCACGGAAGACGGATTTTTCATCCGTATACGCGTAGAGATCGAAAGACCTTCCGTGACAGTACATTCCAAAATAGCAGCCGGAGCCGTTCCAATCGTGGGTATGGGTCAGCGTTTCGGCAGCCCCGGCTTTGCGGATCTCCCGCACCGGCAGACTGTCCGCAGCATCCTGCCCGATGAGCTCCGGGCGGTTGGAGGCAATGACCTGATTGTTCTGCACGATGAACAATGTGCCGCTGGTCTCAACCGAGTAACCGTCCAGTACGCTCTGGATGGACAAAGCCGTTCCCTCTACAAATTCTGCCGGGGTATAGCGGTAGGCAAGCAGGATCACCTCTTTGCTTTCTGCCCGGTGTGCCGCAACATCCACGGCAGACCCATCCTCCAGCAGGACCCGCTTCAGATAGGTTTTTTGCGGGTAAGAGAAAACGTCCAGAACGGCATCATTTTTGAGCGGTTCTCCAAACCGGGCATAGCCGATGCCGTTCGTTGTGGATTCGCACAGGAGCGTACCGTCCGGAGACAGAACCGAAATACCTGTGAGCCAGAGCAGCTCTGCCTGCCTGTTCAGGCATTGCGGGTCGGAAAGGTCGAGCGCAGGGTCCTGTGCCAGCTGATGCACCGATACCGCCGTGCGGCGGAGCGCTTTGGCCACGACCGTATCGTTGTGCTTTTCAAAGCTGGTGGACTGGGATTTGACAAAATCAAGGATCTGGCAGAAACGAGCCTCCGTTGCGTGCAGTGCCTGCCAACTCGAGAAAAAAACGACGCCGGCCATAAAAAGCACGCCGATGACCAGATAGAGCCCCCATCTCCAGGTATCTGAGATGGTTTTGTTTTTACGCGCCAATGGTGTCCACCTCCAGATACTGCGAAGCATGTTCAAGATACTTGCCAAGGATCTGCTCCAGTGTGCCGTCTGTGCGCATCTGCGCAAGAACAGCGTTCAGCTGGGTGTCCAGCCCGCGGCTGTCGTTTTTGGCAAAGGCGATGCCCAGCCCGGTGACCAGCAGCGGTTCTTCGAGGATGCGGAACTCCACGGAATTGTCCTTCATGTATTGCAGGATGGCCGTCTCATGGGCAGCGATGGCATCCACATAGCCGCAGGCCAGCATCGCATACTGCACGCTGCGGTCTTCGGTGCTGAACACCTCGACGGTCTGCGGGATGCGCGGGTCGGAGCCGCTGAGAAAGATCTCCTCCGGCTTGCCGGTGCTCTGCACGGCGATGGTCTTTCCGGCAAGGTCGCCGAGTGTCCGGATGCTGCTGTCGGCATCCACCGCAGCCACCTGACGGCTCACCATGTAGGGCCCCGCCCAGCGGTATACCTCCTCGCGCCCATCCATGGAAAAGCAGCCCCAGATGCAGTCGATGGTACCGCTTTCCACCAGAGCTGTTTTTTGCTCCCAATCGATCGGTTCAAACTGGGCAGCATATCCCATGCGGCGGAATGCTTCGGTGGCGATCTCCACGTCGATCCCGGCGGGAACGCCGTCATTGTTCAGATAAATATAGGGCGGATAGGTATCGCTTCCCACAATGAGCTGCGGAAGACCGCTGTCCTTCGCGTTGGTTCCGCCGCAGGAAGTCAGACTGCCGACGGCAGCAGATGCCGCCAGCAGCGTGCAGCCGCGCAGAAATGCACGGCGTGAGATTCTGTGTTTCATTTGGACTTTTTGTTCTCCTGTTTTATTGCATCCATTGCTCAGTTGTGCTGCTGTAATTCTTCTTTCAGGTCAGTCTGAATATCCGTCAGGCACTGCAGCAGCAGCGGGTTGAACGCTCCGCACTCGCCGTTCAGGATCATCTGCACGGCTTTTTCGTGGGAGAAGGCTTTTTTGTAGCAGCGTTCGCTGGTCAGAGCATCGTACACATCAGCCAGCGAGACCAGTTGTGCGCTGATGGGGATCTCATCGCCCTTCAGCCCATCCGGGTAGCCGCGCCCATCCCAGCGTTCGTGATGCCAGCGGGCGATCTCGTAGGCCGTTTGCAGCAGCGGCTGCTCTGCAAAATTATCCAGATCATGCAGCATCTTGGCTCCCAGCATACTGTGGGTCTTCATGACCTCGAATTCCTCCGGGGTCAGCCTGCCGGGCTTGTTGAGGATCTTTTCGTCAATGCCGATTTTTCCGATGTCGTGCAGGGCAGAAGCCAGCGGGATCATATCCTGCTGTTCCGCAGTGATCGAGTATCTGCTGCTGAACTCCAACAGACGGTGGAGCAGCAGCTCGGTGATGATACGGATGTGCCGCACATGGGCGCCGCTTTCGCCGTTGCGGAATTCTACGATATGACTCAGTACACCCACCAGCGTATCCGTATTATTTTCACGGGCGCGGATCTGCTCAGAGACCATCTGCACCAGCCGCCGCTGCTTGGCGTACAGCTTGATGGTGTTGGTCACACGGCGGTACACGATACGAGCATCGAAGGGGCGATTGACATAATCACTTGCGCCCAGCTCATAGGAACGCCGGATCGTCGCATCGGAGTCCTCGCTGGAGATCATAATGACCGGGATATCCTCGATGGTGTGGTTGGCATTCATGGCTTTCAGCACTTCAAAGCCGTCCATAACGGGCATATTGATGTCCAGCAGCACCAGTGCAATGTTTCCGGCTTCTGCCTGTAATTTTTCCATGCATTCCCGTCCGTTTTCGGCTTCCAGAATGTGGTAACTGTCTCCCAGGATCTCTGTCAGCATCATGCGGTTCATTGCGGAGTCATCCACAAGTAAGATCTGTGGCTTGTTCTGCAAAAGTTTTTCCAAAGCCGCCAGGTTATGCCCCGGAACCTCCACCATGACGGCATTCTTGCGGCCCTTTGCCTGATACATCAGCCGATCCGCCCGGCGAACGATGTTTTCCATAGGGTCGGCGAGGGACTGTATCGTTCCGCCAATGCTCAGCGAGATACGGAAATGCGAATAGCCGGGTACAGATGCCATCTGCGCGGCGGTGCAGATCTGTTCCAGTTTGGTCTGCAAAAAGTCTCCCGGAATGCCGGGTAACACCAGCAGAAATTCGTCTCCGCCATAGCGGATGAGCAGGTCCGATTTCCGGATGCAGGACTGGATGGTGTTTGCCACCGTTTTCAGTGCCATATCTCCGGCGTAATGCCCATAGGTATCGTTGCAGATCTTGAAATCATCCACATCCATCAGTGCGACACCCGCCGGGCCGATGGTTTTGCGGGCAACTTCTTCGTAATAGCGGCGGTTGTAAATTCCTGTCAGCGGATCCCGATAGAGCTTTTCTTCGAATGCCTGCTCCCGTGCAGCGCGCTGTCGGGCTGTTTCGTCCTCCGATACTTTCTGATTTTCGGTCAGTTGTTTCAGCGCCTGCTCCGCTGCGGCAAGAGCGGCTCCCTGTTGATGAAGTTTTTTCAACAGCTGCTGCTCACGCGCTTTGTAATATTCCTCGATCTCGGAAAGTGTATTCACGTTCTGACCCTCTTCTACATCATTTACATCATTTGTGTGTTTCATCTGCGGAAACGCGCTTTTCCGCTATTTTTTAATGGGGGGAGGTAACGCGGAAGCGTTTTACGGTCTGTTCCAGTGCTGCAATGTCCACGGGTTTGGAGAGATGTTCGTCCATGCCGGCTTCCTTCGGGTAAACGCTGTGAACCTGCTCAATAAAGGCTTCTACCTCCATATAAGGTGCCATAAAGGTGATGGCTTCGTGAGCAGCGCCTTTTTTAGCTGTTTCGGTCTTACCGCCGCAGGCGGTCAGTGCTGCCGTTGCCGCAGTAATGCCGCAGACCTGCAAAAACGAGCGGCGGGAGATCTTTTTCATCATATAAATATACTTTCTCACATTTTCGGAAAGCAATACTGTGCAGGTGCAGCAGCGCAGTGCTGCCTTAGCGATTCTTACACATCCCACAGGAACTCCGACGCTTGCGGCCTGTCCGCACGGGGCTTTGCACCGAGTTTCCATAAAATGACAATATAATTGTACCATTGCGGCAAAAGCGTTTCAAGTTGATTTTGAACGTCTTGCAATATTTTGCATGAAAAATATGGCAAGTTCTGAATTTCGCTGACTGGAAATAGACTGAAGTGACCCATATCACGACCAGATGGACCGAAAAGGGGGATTCGATGAAAAAAACTCCTTTTATTCTGCACGAAAAATTTCGTTCGGACAACAACGAACAGCGCAAAGAAGATTTCCAAAAGGAATTTGAGCGATATATCATCGATGGATTGTTAAATGGCGTTCCTTCAAGAGCCTGCACCTGATGCAGCATCCCTGAATTGGAAGGAGAGACGCGTTATGCTGCGCATGGATGCTCGTGTACAAAAAGAAGGGGGCAAATCATGAAAGCAGCAATTTATTGCCGCCTGAGCAAAGAAGATGAAGATAAAATTGGTGAATCGGAGAGCATTCAGAATCAAAAGTCGATGCTGCTCCAGTACGCCCTGGAGAACGGATTTGATATTTACCAGATCTATTCGGATGAGGACTATTCCGGCATCGACCGGAACCGTCCGGCATTCAACTCGATGCTGCAAGCCGCAAGCGAACATCGGTTTGATGTGGTACTGGCCAAAACGCAATCCCGTTTTACCCGTGACATGGAACTCGTGGAAAAGTATCTGCACGGAAAGTTCATGGAGTGGGGCATCCGCTTCATTGCGGTGGTAGACCATGTGGATACCAACGATACCGCGAACAAAAAATCCCGCCAGATCAACGGCCTGATCAACGAGTGGTATCTGGAAGATCTGTCCACCAATGTCCGCTCGGTGCTTGACCACAAGCGGAAAGAGGGGCTGTTCATCGGCTCTTTTGCACGGTATGGATACTGCAAAGATCCAAATGCAAAAGGAAAACTCATCATCGACCCGGAAGCGGCCGAAGTGGTAAGGCGGATCTTTTCCATGGCTCTTAACGGGATCGGCGCACACAAGATCGTACGCATCCTGAATGATGAAAAAATTCCAAGCCCAACGGCCTATAAGCAGCTGCATGGCATCCATTACCGCAGTGCATTGAAGAATACAAATGCGGCTCTTTGGAGCAGTCCCACCGTATATCAAATACTGCATGATCAGCTTTATATCGGAAATATGGTGCAGGGAAAGCATAAAAAGATAAGTTACAAGTCTGAAAAGACGATTTGGCTTCCAAAATCGCAGTGGATCGTTGTAGAAAATACGCATGAAGCGATTATTGAGCGAGAAATGTTTGAAACGGTCCAGAGGATGATGCAGGAGCGCACCCGGAGCGGCGAGAAGGGAACGATCCATCCACTGGCAAAAAAGGTGGTTTGTGGATGCTGTGGCAGCTGCATGGAGCAGACTGGCCGTCAGCCGAAAGCGGATGGAACACAAAGACGCTATGTTCGCTGCCGGATGCACCAGCGCGCACCGGAAGTGTGCGGCAACAAGACCTGTACCGATATGGACGCGTTGGAGAATGCGGTACTGGAACGTATCCGGGCGTATGCGGCAGACTATTTTGACCCTGAAAAAGTTACCCTTCCAGAACAGGATGACCCCATCCGGCGGCGAGAGCAGGCCAGGCGTGACGAGCTGAAACGGTTGAAGAGCGAAGCAGCCCGGCGGCGCAAGGCCATGCAGGAGTTGTATCTGGATAAGGTGTCTGGTCTGATTGATGCCGTTCAGTTTTCTGAAATGAACCAGACCTTTCTGGAAGAAGTGAAAAAGGCAGAGACCCGGATCGATACATTGGAAACGGAACTGGAACAACGGCAGGAAGAGACCGGTGGAATCCAAACGCAGAGGCAGCGTGTCCGTGAACTGGCACGGGTTTCGCAGCTGACCCGCGAACTTGCTATACTGCTGGTTCATCGTGTTATTGTCAGCCCAAAAGATCCGCTTACCGGAGAGCAAAAGATCACGATCGAATGGAATTTCTGAGTCGGCAGACAGTTCGACTGCCCCGCTGGGCTATTTTCGTCAGCCCAGGTCGGATATACCTCACTGGACGCCACGTTGGCGATATAGCTGCGGAACGAGACGGTGACGTTCCGGGCCGAGGCGGCGGGCTTGCCGAGGTGGACGGTGATATTTTTCGGGATGATGACCCGGTCCAGCACCCGCGGCATACAGGAGAGGAATGGGTTCGGGCCGCTGCCGCCGTCGCCGGTGAAGAGGCTGTGGGGCGGGATGACGATGGGGACGTTGGGGGTGTCCCGCATCTCCTCGGTGTCGGGTATCATCTCGGGCTGGGCCAGCGTCACCTGCCCGGGAAAGACCTGCACGCCCTGGATGCGGACGGTGCGGTAGCCGGTCTTGGAGGCCACGAGGTCACAGACCGCGTAGGGGGGCTGCGTGGTGTTGTTCTCGTCCAGCGAGAGAGCACAGGCTGGGGTGGTAAGGGTGACATCGTCGGCGTTGCCTTCGGCGTCGGTCAGGCGGGTGGCGGTAAAGCCGTTGCCGCTGACGGTGACGGTCACGCCCTCGACAGGGCTGGACTGACGGGCCGCGAAGGCCTGGATGCGCAGAATTCCGGTAGCCATATAAAAACTCTCCTTTGCTTGAAATCAAGATAAGGCTCGGTACAGCCTATTCCACCGGGCGCCCGGGCGTGCATGACAATGCCCGGTGCAAACAAAAAAAGCCGCCCGTAGGCGGCAGGGAATTACAGAAATCAAATTTTCTCTAAAGGCTTCCCCCGGTTGGGGGGAAGCTGTCACCGCAGGTGACTGATGAGGGCGCAAACGAGCAGCAGCTTACGGGAAATTGCCCCTCATCCGGCTGCTCTGGGACGAACTCTAAAAGTTGATTTCCGTGGCAGGGGAGAATAGCTTATTTGGCGTTGTCCTTGGCAAGGGCAGCGTCAATATTTTTTTGCAGGGCGGCAAGGTTTTCTTCCTTGTCGATGCCGCCCAGCAGGGGCTGGCCCACAACGTTGCCGTCCCGGTCAAAAACGTAGGTGGTGGGGAAGGCCATGATGTTCAGCGCAAACTTGCCGGCGTCGCTGCCGGAGGCAAAGTAGATGTTGCGGTAGCTTGCGCCCGTTGCAGCCAGCAGTTTTTTTGCGGCATCAATGCCCTGCTGGTTGCCGTCCAGCGTCTCGGTGTTGATGCCGACAACCTCGCCGCCCTGTGCCTTGACCTTCTCGTTCAGGGCGTTCAGGTCGTCCAGTT
>OGKR01001508.1_pt1 | contig 16520 bp, 15 predicted proteins | sample 1572431 | NCBI WGS metagenome assembly OGKR01 (sample SAMEA2582079, study PRJEB24529) | metagenome | biome: Human gut stool | place: China | collected 2011 | reverse complement strand
TGCAGCAGCATTCGCTAAACTTGTTGAAGTAGCTAAAAACGCTTAATAGCATAACAATACAGACTAAGGACTCTCTTTGGAGGGTCCTTTTTTGCATTGTGAAAGTATGATATAGTGAAAATACAATCGTGTTGTGTAAAAGCGGGAGAATAGAGGAGGAGTAGGTAATGGAACAGTTATTTTATCTGTTGATACCGTTAGGACTTTGTTTGTTCTATTTAGGTATTAAATATACGATTCGCTTTGGTAGAGCTAAGATGCTCTATGAAATGCCCTATGTAAATAAAGAAGGCACTTTTACTTTAGAGCGAGCAGGAACGTATGGGGTGTGGCTTAGTGGAAAAATGTTTACAAAGGCGCCTATTGGCGAATTTGGGTTTAACTTAGTTGATGAAACAACGGGATGGACCATTCCTTTATTTCTATCTATTATGCGTGCCCGGGTTAATAGTTTAACTCACTCAAGAATGGAACTATATACCTTTGATGCGGGGCCAGGCACCTATAGACTGTCCATTACAGAAGATCCTTTTGTACTAGATACAGTTATGAAAAAAGTAGGCGATAAGGTGATTAAAGGATCGGTTGATTATAATCAATTTACTATACAAATCCATACACATACTTCCTTTGTTTTAAGGTTTATATCAATTTGGATGATTGCACTTGGACTTATTATTGCTGTATTAGGCGGAGTTCTTCCTAACACGTTAGTGTGAAATAGTAGATAGTTTTGGCTATTTTATATAATGAATAAATTATGAGAAAAGTGAAATACCAAAAGAGGAGTTTTATCATAGCTTGTAGAACTAACACAATAATGAACCTATTTGAAGGTGTTTGTTAAAAGGAGACATTATTATGGGAATGTTGAAAAAGCTTTGTATAGCTTCTGTTTTAGGTGTTATGATTGCGGTGCCTACGTATGCAACTGTTGTTACAGGTAGTCAGTCCGATGTAAACATGGAATTAAAATATCCATTGGTATATACCAATAATATGTTTGCACAAAAAGCAATTAATACAGACATTGCTAACTATGTTTTATATGCGAAATCAGTTTATTACGATCAACATGCGTACCAAGTAAAGCAAAATTATAAAGTTACCTATGAAGATGCTCAAGTAGTATCTATTTTGTTAACTACATATCACTATCATGCTGGTGCCGCACATGGAATGTATAACACTAAAGGCTTAGTATATAATAAAATAACGGGCCAAAGAATTCCGTTATATAACTATGTGAAAATTGCTAATCCACAACAAATAGAACGAGGCATTAACTCTGGTATATTGCGCCTCTACCGTGAAGATCATAAAAAAGCAGACCTACTACCTAACTGGAATGTAGAATACGTTTCTGACAACTACTATTTAAAAGGTAAAGGCGCTATAGGTCTTGTATACCAACCATATGAATTAGGACCATACTCTTATGGGAATACATTCGTTGAATTCTCACCAAATGCCATTGAATACTTTAACCGTATGAATGATTAGAAAATAGTATATTGGGAGATCGAGTTCTGATAGAAATTTGAAATAGTCATAAAAAAGCCTGTAATACTTATGTTGAGTATTACAGGCTTTAATATAATGAAAGAAATAGTTCATTATGTGATATTCTAGAGTTATAAATTATAAAAGTTTATGTAAATAGATAAGAGAGAAGGAAATATAATGAAAAAAATACTTATCATTTTATTATTGTCTTGTATAGTGTTACCATTACAAATTCAGGCTATATCTATGCAAGATATAAAGATTAATAAAAATAATATTCCTATTATTACAGGTAAGAATTCTATCACATATTTTGTAGATAAGAGTTCTATTAAAAGTATTGAAGAAGATCAATCTATTTATAAAGTTCAAGCAGTTGTATATGAGGTTGAAAATAAAAATAGTTATAGACTTAATCCATATATTCATAAGGTTTTAGTTACATATCGATATGATATAAGCTATACAGTAGCTAGCATATTGCGTGTACCACAGTATTCACAAGATTATTCTTTGCTTATTTATGCCAAACAAGCTCGTTCTGGTATGAGATTGACTATGAATAGTATAGAAGACTTTAATTATGAAGGTATACCTTTTGCAAGTTCTAATAATAGGGCAGAACAATATGTTGATGTAGCTTTACATGATCCTAAATACGTAGTGGGAAATTATATTTTTAAAGAAGCATATGGTACAAGTTTTGAAAATATGATACCAGTTAAGAACTAAATTAAAGAAAATTGTTTTATAGATTACTATTTTATGGAGAGCTGTATATGTTAAAAAGATTATTACTAAGTGCTGTAATATTAAGTGCTGTTGGTGTATCTAGTTATGCTGTTGATGTGAATATTCCCGGTGCAGATCCATCAATTTCAAAGGATGCGTATCAAAACTATCGTAAAGTTGATAAAACTGCTAAGGATATGGAAGTAGATGTAGGTAGTCAAATTAAGGCAAAATATACTAACAATATGCCTGGAAAATGGTCAATGGATGAGTTAGTATACATTACTGAGGAACTGAATCATTCCGTAAATTTCTCGTCCTCTGTTTTTATTCTTAAAGATAATGGCGCAAATATTAAATTTACGATGCCTGTGAGTAGTCAGTTTGGCAAAACTGTGAAAGGGGACCCATTAACTACAGATATTAAAAAGGGAAATATTCTTTTGATTGATGGAAATTTACATTATACCATTCGTAGGGATAATGAAAACTCCATAAAAGGAAACTCCTTTTCATATCCTACTATTAAACATGCTACATGGGAGATTAGTCCAACGCAAACTGGTGCTTTAGAAGGGGCAATTAACTTTAGCGTTAAATCAGAGCCTTCTATGTATTATCGTATAAGTTATGATTTGTCTAAAAAAAGAGAAGTAGAACTGTTAAAGAAACATGATCAGGAATATGTGTATAAAGAATTAATGTCTCCATTAGTTAATTATGTTTTACCATCTATTGAACCAGCTAAACAGTTACTTTCCAAAACTAAACCGATAACTATAAATGGATTTACATTCCAAACATTAAAATCAAGTAATTTGACATATCATGGTCCGGATAATGATGCAATTTATATTTATGATGGTAAAAGTTATCGTGAAGGCATTATGGTCAGAGAGTTACGGCCAGAGGAGTTAGCAAATCGCCATAAAATTAACTCTAAATTAATACAACATTTCATTATGTATAAGCCTTACTCTGATTATAAACCTATCCAATACGCTACTGTATGGAATGATGCTACTCCGGCCATCTATATGGAGGTAGATCGTTCTACATCTAGAATGTACATTCAATCGCTATATGACGATAAATATTTGTATACACACTTTATAATGGCGGACTTTGATTATAAGACGCCAGCAAAAGATCTGCGTGACATAGTTCAATATGTAGATAATGCAAATGATGCAGATAAATACTCAAGAAGTCTACCAGGTATGGCAGCTATACCAAAAGATATGTTTGATATGGACTTTATTAAAACGCGGTAGGAAATTATGAATCGTAATGAATTACTTCAATACATACAACAAGAATATGTCTGTGATATTGATTATCCATGGGAAAGATACCCTGACTATATAGTAATCCGACGTAGAGATAATCAAAAATGGTTTGCTGGAATTTTTGATATCAAAGGCCATCAAGTAGGTCAAGATACAAATGAACCTATGGATATAGTCAATCTAAAATGCGAACCCGACTTGATTCCTAATCTGATTCATGAAAATGGAATCTATCCTGCGTATCATATAAATAAACAACACTGGATGTCGGTGGATATAGAAAGCTATGAAGATATAGAGAAACTTAAAATGCTAGTGGATATGAGCTATCAGTTGGTGGGGCATAAGTAGCCAAATTTGTTAACAGTTACTATTTTAATATTTTTCTTATCTTCTGAAAGTATATGACAAAAGCCTATAGTACATTTTTAGTACTATAGGCTTTTAGCATACTTACCATATCATCTTCTATATCCGCCGCATCCTCTAGCATTTGAGTTTGGACCGCAATAATTTTGGTTGTTATTGTTGCATGGTGCATAGTTAGTATTGTTCGCGTTGTTATTGCAGTTGTATTGTGTATTAGTGTTGCAATTGTACTGAGAGTTATTGCATACATAATCGTAAGCAAATCCTGTAGATACAGCAGCAGTTACGGCTAAGAATGTCATGACAATTATACGTTTTGTAAATTTCATAGATATTATCTCCTTGTTCCTATAAATATATTATACTACTATAAGTCAAATGGAATATGATATTCTATATATATAATATTGGGGAGACATTATGTGAAAGGATGAGAGTTTATGATGAAACGTGCGTTAATGGCTGCACTATGTTTTAGTTTTGTGACATTAGGTAGCCAAGCAATTGATATTAATATACCTGGTGCAGATCCGACTGTATCAAAGGATGCGTATCAGAATTATCGCAAGACTGATGCAGATGCGCAACAGATGGAACGGGATGTTGACAAGGATATAAAAACATATATGCCCAAACAAGTGGTAGGTAATGGCGAATTTGATTTAAATGATATCATTTATTCAAATCGTGAGTTGAACCATGCATTAGATTTTTCTTCATCAATATTTATTTTGAAAGAGGATGGAGCTAATGTAAAATTCACCATGCCTTACTCGAGTCGATATGGGAATACTGAGAAGATTGCAGATGGTACACCTGCTTTCAGAAATGCAATGATTATGAGCCCCGACGGTGTGATGGCCTATGAATTACGTCATCAACCAACAGGCAATAATTGGGAGGATAGTAAGATTCCTTATAGCAAATTGACTGTTGATGATATGAAAGCTATCGCAGAGAAAACAGCTGGCGTATTTCGTGGTGATGACCATTCATTATATGCTGGTAAATTTACGTATCCTACGGTTGAAAAAGCGACATGGGATGTCACGTATGCTAAGGATGCACCAATGGTGGGGAGCCTTAATTTTACGATGAAGAATACACCGACGATTTCGTATCATGTGGGTTATAATTTTATGCCTAGAAAACAGTTTAGCGTGTTAAAAGCTCAAGGTGTTGATAAGACTAAAGACATGATAATGTTTCCGTTGGTAAACTATGTATTACCATCCATTGAACCAGCGAAGGATATACTTTCAAAAAGCAAAGCATTAACAATTAATGATTTTACATTCTTAACGCTAAAAACAAGTAAAATGATACGGGAAGATAAGAATGATTCGTACATGTATGTATACGATAGCGATCAGTATAGAGAAGGTATCATGGTTATGCCAGTTGAGGCTGAAGATATACAACATCCAGAGAAGATTTTCCCGAAAGCTGTACGCAGTATTATTCTAACTGACAAGTATTCGATGCATCAACCAATCCAATTTGCTACCGTATGGAATGATGCTATGCCATCAATATATATGCAAATTAAGCGCCCTAAAACAGCGATATATATGTTAATATCCCATGATAAACAATATGTGTACAATCACTTTATTATGACCTATAATACGAATTCTTTGGTCGAAAAATACTTGCGAGATATTGTGCAATATGTAGACACTAATAACAATAAGGATTATTATAATACATTCCAAAGTGGGCTTGGGGCCAAGATGCCAAAAGATATGGCGACGGTTGATATTAAGAATGCGAAATAACAGATAATGTAAGGAATTTAAAAATACCTTGTGAAGTAACTCTCACCATAGGTTAGATTTTTTCATGTAACTATAGGCTCTCTATTGCGAGGTATATACCTTGTGATAGAGGGCTTTTTATGTGTGATAAAAGTTAAAAAAGAGCTCTATTTTTCTAGAAAATATCTTTATTTCTTATGCTAAAAGGCGTATACTATAGATAATAATATAGAACATATATTTGTATTTAAAGAGAGGAGGAAGATATATGAGTGATGATATAAAGATGTTTGAAGGTAGTCAAATTCGTTCTGTGTGGGATAATGAAAGGGAAGAGTGGTATTTTAGTATAGTGGATGTTGTAGGTTCTCTGACTGAAAGCAATAATCCGCGTGATTATTGGTATCGAGTGAAAAAACGTATGTCAGAAGAAGAGAAAAGTGAACTGTCGACAATTTGTCGACAGTTAAAATTGAAAGCTCCAGATGGTAAAATGCGATTAACAGATGTTGCCGATATGCAAGGTATTTTCCGTATCATACAATCTGTTCCATCGCCTAAGGCAGAACCTTTTAAAATGTGGTTAGCAGAAGTTGGTAAAGAGCGTATTGATGAAATAATTAATCCAGAGCTAACTATAGATAGAGCCTTAGAAGGATATGCGCGTAAGGGCTATAGCCGAGAATGGATTAATCAACGATTACAGGCAATTCAGGTTCGTAAAGAATTAACCGATACTTGGCAAGATCATGGTGTTAAAGCTGGTAATGAATATGCTATCCTAACGAATGAAATCTCTAAAGCTTGGTCTGGAATGACGACTAGAGAATATAAGGACTTTAAGGGGCCAAAAAAAGAAAATCTACGAGATAATATGTCTACTACAGAACTTATCTTAAATATGTTAGCCGAAACGGCTACAAAGGATATTGCGGAGGCAACTAATCCACAAGGATTAGAGGAAAATAAACAGGTTGCTCAAGATGGCGGTTCTATCGCTGGTGATGCGCGTAAATCTATTGAAGATAGGACAGGTAAACCTGTTATTACATCTAAAAATGCTATAGACTTGGGACGACTAATTAGTGATGTGGTGAAACATGATAGATGAACGACTTGAACGAATGAAACGAAAACATAATTGTAGAGTGCATTTTGATTCAGATTCTTTTCAAATATCTGATTGCACAGTAGCACCAGTACATGATACACCTGATGTAATACATGAAAATCAGGAGTTTGATTTTTATGTTGAGTCTACCTATGATGTATATCTGCTTCGTATCATACATAGTCATGATTGTGTTGTAAGTATTTATCCTGCAAAAGATGAGGGAATCATATATATCGTAACTTCAATACCTGTGTCTAAAGATAATATCAAAGAGACTATTCAAAAGATTTTACATGCGTTGGAGACATATGGATTTCCGAAATTGAAGAATCCGAAAAGTAGTATTACATTTTGTATATAGTGATGGAGTGGAGTGTTAAGAAATTTAATATTAGAGTCAAATTAAAAATGAGCCAGTATTACTCTGATTGAAGTGTGATACTGGCTCATTTTTCGATATATTAAATTTTATGAGGATTTATCTCTGTTATATCAATATCAGAACTAGGTATATCTGCTACTAATTGATCTGATTTAGATAATGTTGATTGCTCGTAGGTATAACTTAATTGATGGTTGTATATTAATTTAAAATAATCCGACAATCCTTTATTTGTACAGTAGATGTAGCAACCTTTTTGACCGCGTGTCATTAATGTACGATATGTATTTTTTACAATCTCATCGGCTATACGTTGTGCTTCTTTAGGGTTTTCTTCTAAAAGCTTTTTGATACCTTTAATAGATTGATCAGTTTTTGCGCGTTTAGTAATATCTACGATAAGTTTGCCATTTTCATAACGTAAATCATCACCAATAATCACACCTACATACTCAAACTCAAGTCCTTGGGTGGTATGAATGCAGCCTGCTTCATTGATAGAGTCAGGATCAATAGCATATGTATCAGAGTTGCCTAGATTCCAGCTGATTCCAAAATTATGTTCCGGGATTTGGATATCTTTTACGAGAGACGTCGTACGACCTTCTTTAGGCCAGTCCCAACAATAACCTGCTAGAACTCGAGACTTATTGTTTATTTCGTTTTTGGCTTTTATAGCATCATACATATCGTGAGGGTTATCAAAGATTTTAAAATCATAATCTCCTTCAAATCCGTCGTAATTAGCTGTTTCTGCAATTTGTAGTACATTATCAATCCATGCTAAATAGCCATCTGAGCCATTACAACGGAATTGAGATTCCAGTACACCTTCATATATTAGTGAATTTTGCTCTTGTGCAAAGTTTCTGATTTTATCAATTGTACCAGCATCATTAAAGGTAACACGTTGATTTCTATCGATAAAGAATACACTAAAAATAGAGGCGTTAATGATTTCTTTGATTTGATCTTCACCTTGGTTTTGGAACATACCAGATTTTTTACGTAATCGATGAGCTTCGTCGACAATTGCAATTTGAAGTTCGTTCTGTTTCCGTGTATGGAAAGTGCCACTACTTTGGAACAATGCTTTAATTTCAGATTTTTTATAACCTTGTTGCAGCATGGCACTATATACATTTCGTGGGGCAGCATTTGAGGTAATATATTGTGCCATGTAACCATTATGAATACATTCTGCTAATAAGTTGATAGCTACTACACTTTTACCAGTACCAGGGCCTCCACGAACTATATACACTGTTTTTTGATTATTTTTAATAGCATCAAAGGCAGCTTTTTTTATTTGTTCAAACTCAACCTTTTGGTCATCAATGAGAACAAACTCTTTGTTGCCTTTTAACATTTTTAAAATAGAATCTTGAAGCGATTTTGATGGCCTTAACTTACCATGCTCAATTGACTCCATAATATTTGTAGTATCAGGCTTTGGAATATAGCGTTTGATAAAGTTGCGTAAGCTATCCATCTGGCCCAATGTGAACATTGGCGAAATATCCAAAATACTATTATAGATAGGGTCACGGAGCTCAGGAGATATGCTTTCATCAAAATTATGCAAAAAAGCACATGGATGTAACTCAATAGGTCGATTCTGCACATCTTCATTAAAGTTTTCAATGAGACTACAGTAGGACCAAGCTTGATAAGAAGGATGCGTTGTTTCACGAATACCACCACCAAGATAGGTAGATACAATATTATCTTTATCTGTTACCTTGAAAGCTTCGCCCCATTGTTTAAGCTCAACAATAACTACATGTTCTTTATCTTGTTGATCTAAACCTGTAATAATAAAGTCTACCCGTTTTTGGGTATTTGGAACAATATATTCAATTGCAACACCAGCTAAGTCTGGTATAGAGAAATCACGCATAACATTAGCCATATAAGATAAAGACGTTTGCCATGAATGAATTTCAGATTCACCAACACGACGATATTTCTCTGTTAACGTTTGATGTAATTTTTTCACCAAGATACCTTGCTCGAAATCTTGGATAAAAGATTGCTTTGTGGAAGAGTAGATAATCATATATTTGTCCTAATTGAAAATGAAGGATAATTCATGAAATACGTTGAATAATATTATTATATCATTTAGTTTTTAAATATTAGCTTGAGGTTGTAATTTAGTAGTTTATTATAATATTTTTATGATTAAATATAGAAATTTAGTCTTATGGAGAAGTGTATGTTTTTTGATAATAGTCAATATTTTATTTTTGATAAGGAATTAATTTCTTCTGCTGGAAATAAAGTTAAGATTTATAAATTAACTAATGAATTATTGGAGGACGATATTTTAAATAAGTGGGCTTCTAGTTTAAGAAATAACTATATTGAAGAGGAGTTATTACCTGACCTTATTTCTGGTACGGGATTAACACAAAAGGAGTATTTGAAGAAAAATATTTTACCAGATTTTGAAAATCGACAAGGTGCGGGAACTATGTCAGGTGAATTTGGTGAAATATTAATCTATGATTATATAAATTTTAATTTAAAATACTATATTACTAGGACTAGGTATTTGGAAAAAGTTAATCCAAATATGCCTATATCAGGTAGCGATGTGATAGGGTATAAGATGATTAATAGTGATATGCCATGTAGCTCAGATGAATTAATTGTAGCTGAAGTTAAGACTCGATCAAGCATAACTGGAAAAAAAGAAAATGTATGTCAGAAAACTTTAGAAGCCGCTATAAAAGACTCCATGAAAGATAGAGTTAGATTGGCAGAATCTTTAAATGCTGAAAAAAGAAGACTTCTATCTCGATTAAAAAAGAGCGAAGCTAAAATAGTAGAAAGATTCCAAAATAAAACTGATTATCCTTTTATTTTAAAGTTTTTTGCAGTTGCTGTTTTAGATACTGAATTATGTATAGAAAAAAGTATATTAGAGGTGATTGAAGCCCAATATGAACAAGTTGATATTACAAATGTATTGATAATTCATTCTAAAGAATTGAAGTCCTTTTTAAGAGATTTATATAGGAGGGCTTGCGAATGTTAATAAAAAGTAAATCAAAGTACTATTTGAAAAAAATTCGTGCTAAAGCAAAAATGTATGAGTATAGAGTGCCTGAGAGTATTCATGTTGATGTTGAAAAACAGGCAAATGATTTGATTTTTTTATGTATAGGTATTGTTGGCGATATTGCAAGTAAAATCAGTGATATTACGATTACCCCTATAGAGATTTCAGATGAAAGTAAAGATGAATTATATTTTGCAGCAAGATTTTTTGACTCTTATTTTCAATCTAAGTTAGGTGAGCAAATGAACCCGTATTACGTTTTAATGGGAGCAGTCACATATTATTTTTGTGATATGAATGGTAGCTCAAAGGTAATGATGGGAGATTTAACAAATTTACATAACTTTCAATTTTCTGCAGGTGGACTAGAAAATATTATAATGTGGCTATTAGATAACAATTACAAAATTGATATTAATAATATTGATAAAAAATATAGAATTATTATAGATAATATTATTGATTATCATGATAAATTTTTTAATTGTGAAAATCCTGTAGAGATAGATTTTAATTCTATTAAATCTTATTTATATCACGTGGGTAGTGATAGAGAAATCTTATTTATAGAAATTATATTAGCGATATTAAAAAAGAAAACGTATAATTCATGTATTAAGTTAATGCCATTATTTTCAGAAATTGATCTAGCAGCATGGAGAGAAACCTTTAAGAATAATATGATACTAAGGGAAATGTGGACCTCTCAGATTTTGCTTGGTAAAGATGGAATTTTTAAAGGAACGTCTGGAGTCATTCAGATGCCGACAAGTTCAGGTAAGACAACATCAATTGCGTTGACTGTTCAGTCTGCTTTTTTAGCTCAAAGAACATCCGTTGTAGTTATTGTGGCTCCATTTAGAGCTTTATGTAAAGAAATTGTATTTCATATGGAGAGTTTTTTCTCATTTGATGAGAGTATATCTGTAACTGAATTTTCGGATATTCCTGAGGAAAGTGAAATTAATTTAACAATAACTGATTCTATTTCTAAAAAGATATTTGTTATGACACCAGAAAAGTTAGCATATATATTGAAGCAGAATAAGGGGATTGTTGAAAAAATTAATTTAATTGTTTTTGATGAAGCACATTTATTTGATGATGAGTCAAGAGGAACAGATTATGAGCTTTTACTAACTACTATTAATAGATATCTTAAAGAAGAGGCACAAAAAATATTAGTTTCTGCAGTAATTTCTAATGTTGAACAATTAAATGCCTGGATTAATAAAGATGGGGTTGTGATAAAGAATAATACAATTAAGACAGCTGAGAGAACTGTTGCATTTAATGTATTTTTAAATAATATCCATAGTAACCTTTATTTTGTTGATCCAAGGCATCATTTAGAAGAAGAGTTTTTTGTGCCTAGAGTTGTTCAAGTCCAAAAATTAGCAAAACTAGAACATGAAAGAAAGCAGAGATATTTTCCTGACTTAAAAAATAGTAAGCAAGATGTAGGTATATATTATGCGATAAAATTAGTTAGTAATGGCAGCATTGCAATCTTTTGCTCTAAAAAGGATTCAGTAAATAATATATTGAAGAGATTTATTGAGTTAAAAGATAGAGGTGTTTTACTTGATGATTTTAAAAGTCTATCAGATAGAACAGAATGTGAAAAAATTTCAAATTTGATTAAAGAACATTTAGGTGTAGATAGCCCTTTATATCTGGGCATATTAAATGGTATTATTGGTCATCATTCTGGGGTACCTAATGGCATAAGAGTTGCTGAAGAATATGCATTAAAAAGTTTGTTGGTAAAATGTATTGTTTGTACCTCTACTTTAGCACAAGGTGTAAATTTACCTATTAAATATTTAATTATTTCAAATATATATCAATCAAAACAAGTTATTAAGACGAGAGATTTTCATAATTTGATTGGACGAACCGCAAGAGCTGGAAAAGAGACTGAAGGGACGATTATTTTAACAGAAGAGGTATTTAAAAATCATAAAAACCAATATAAGTTAAATAATTATATGAGAATTCTTGAACCAGATAACTCAGAGGATTGTTCTAGTAATCTGTTAAAATTGGTTAGATTAAGTGATATAAATCAGAATGGTCTACCGCTAGATCAATTTTTTAAAAACTATATTATATCAAGATATTCTCAATATGAAGAATATCTTAATATAAAAAAATATATACTCAAATATAAGGAAAATGGAGAAAAATATGGTTCAGAAATCGTTTATAAAATGAATGAGATAGATCGAATTTTAATATCTTTGGAGAATTTCATTCTTGAGTTTTTATGTAATGAAGATGAGAGTTCTGAAATTATTCAATCTACATATGGATTTTATTTAGCTACTGAAGAAGAAAAAATAGAGTTATTAAATATATTTACTCTAATTAAGAACAATATAGACTCTTTTGATGTTAACGAAAGATTACTTTATAAAAAAAGTATGTTAGGAATAATAAAAATGAAGGAATTATCAAGTTATATTATTGATAATTTAGATACTATATCTACTGCAAATTATGAAAGATTAGTTAATTTGATTGCAGACAAACTTATCGATTCGGAAAATTGTAAAATTGTTCCTAAACTTATTGATAATGAGCTTATTAAAAAGTTATTATACTTATGGTTGAATGGTGAGAGTTATATTCAAATTTTAAATTATTCTAAGTCTTATAATTTACATGTTAAGCGTGGTAAAAGTACTAGAGAAATTTCTCTAGATGATATTATAACGTTATGTGATTATGATTTTGGATATATATCATTAACAATAATACAAACAATTATTGAGGTATTAAAGTATAAGGATTTTGGTGAAGATGTACAGAAAGAACTCAATAATATTATTTGTAGAATAAGATATGGGTTACCAAATAAAGAATCCGTCTATGTGTATGAATTGGGATTTGCGGATAGAATTATTGCACAAAAAATAGCGAAAGTATTTGACAATTATGATTGTGATACTAAAAAGAAAATGAAGGTTATAATTAAATGTAATAAGACTTTGCTTGAACAAATTTTAAAACAATATCCATCATACTTTTTAGACAGATTGAAAAGAATCTAGTGGAATAATTGAATAAATTAGTGTGATTTTACGAACTGTCTTAGAATACTTGTAAAGGTAATAAGATAAGAAAATTTTTATATTATTAGGTTAATTTTAGAAATTTAATTTGTATAATTTATTTATGACTTGAATTGCAATAAGTAATGAGACAAAATTAAATCAATTTTCTAATCTCATGTTTAAACATGTCAAATGGTGTTTTAAATCCAAGGCGTTTCCTAGGTCGATTGTTAATCAACATTAGTGCTTCTGTTAGTTTATCTAGTGTAACTTTAGCTAAATCGGTCTTCTTAGGGAAAAACTCTCGAAGTAAACCATTACTATTTTCGTTAGTTCCTCGTTGCCATGCTGCATAGGCATCCGCAAAATACATTGGTATTCCAAATTCATTTTCAACCTGTTCGTAGCAAGCAAATTCCTTACCACGGTCCACCGTAAAGGTTTTAAGTAATTTACTGGTTAATGTATTGTACAGTAAACTAATAGCAAAAAACATCGAATCTTTAGAGCGATCATTCATTTTTATTGCTACATAGAATCGTGTTTTACGTTCAACAAATGTAGCTAAACAGCCTTTACTTTGACCTCTAGAAGAAACCATTGTATCTAGTTCCCAATGACCAAAAACCTCTCGGTTTTCAACTTCTTGAGGTCGTTCTCTAATGGTCCTTTTAACATTGAAACGCCCACGGGTTTCCTGTGTGCCGGGCTTTTTGCCTTTCCAGCGAAGTACTTTTTCTGTTACAGAAAGAAAACCACGATGGATCCAAGAATATATTGTCTTGAAGCTTAGAACTCCAGCTAATTCAGCACCAACTATTTCTTCTGGAGACCAAGTTTGTTGTAACCTGGATTCAATTAAAGCTACTAATTGAGGTGTTAACTTTGTAGGTCTACCTTTATTAGCAGACTTACTAATTGCTAACTGCTGTGCTTTAATCGCAGAATATTCGCCTTCAACGCGATTTAATTCTCTTGTTACAGAAGAATGGTGAACACCGATTAAGCTAGCAATTCTGCGAACAGAGTAACCTTCTTTTCTTAAAACCTCTATTTGACTTCGTTTTTCTATGGTAAGATGTATATAGCTCATATTAGAGACCTCCGTGTCATGTATTTGTGGTTATTTACATTTTACACGAGATCTCCAATATGAGTCTTTTTATTTGTCGCAATATATTTTACAATTCATCATTATAATAAAGTTTTGGGAATATTCTTAATTAATATAGTATTTTGATTTTGTATTATAGAACCGATAAATCTTATAAGTTAGGAGGGGCCATGGACGCTTTTGGGGTTATTTCAGATATATCGTCTAATGCATCTATTTTATTTTCTGTATGCATAATAATTTTTACTATCTATAAGTTTAAAAAACAAAAAAAGTGGAATTCTGAACTTGAAAAGTTAAAATATTCTTTTGAACATAACTTAACAAGTTATCGTATTTATATAGAACTTAAACATAAGAGAATCATAAAAGTTAATCAGTGCATGGTACAAGCGTATAGTTTTATAAGTAATCTTGCTTCACCAATTCAAGAATATCCTGATTTTTCTAGATACACTAAAGAGGAACTTTCTGACTATTTAGATAAAATCTCATTAGATGAAAATGATAAAATTTATATAATAAATCAATGGGAGCTAAATAAGACTAGAGCATTAAAAGAGGTAGTGTATTGGTATAATCGCAGTAAATGTTTAAGTGCTTATAATTCAATTAATAAATTGAAAAAACACTTGCTATATGTTCGACTATATATAAAGGAAGAAGATTTCAAAGCTTTATTTGAGTTTGCCCTTAAATTAAATAGTATTTTAATTTATCAAGAAACACTATTGGATGAAATTAGAGGATTAAGTTATGATAATCATAATTTAATCCAAGATATTCAAAGTAATTTGGATGAAGCTACAGTATTATATGAAGAATTAGTATCTTTACTAAGAAAAGCATTAGAGATTGACTTGTTATAAGTTCAATTGAGCGATAGTTATTTAAGGGGAGATTTATGAATATAGGGAAACTGGAAGCTGTTCCTGTGCGGGATTTATGGGCCCATGAGCAATATGATTTTTCATCATGGCTTGCAAAAGAAGAAAATCTATCAATTTTAGGAGAAGATTTGGGGATAGCCTTTACTGGTATAGAAACTGAACAGTTTGTAGGCTCATATAGATGTGATATTGTAGCTAAGGATGATAATAATGAAGGTAAAATTGTTATTATTGAAAATCAACTAGAAAGTTCTAACCATGATCATTTAGGAAAAATTATTACTTATGCATCAGGATTAGATGCTTCAAAAATTATTTGGATTGTTACAAATGCACGTTCAGAACATAAGAGTGCTATTGAATGGTTAAATAATAATACTAAGAATAATATTAATTTCTTTTTAATTGAATTAAAGGCTTATCGAATCGGGGACTCTTTGCCAGCTCCTAAATTTGAAATTGTACAAATGCCAAATGATTTTATTAAAAATGGAAATATGAAATCTAGAGATAAAGCATTAAATCGTTCACAAGCTGCTCGATATGACTTTTGGTCTCGTTTTATAGAATATAGTTCTACTCAATCTTCAATATTAAAAAATAGAAAAGCAAATACTAAGGATAGAATGTCTATATCTCTTGGTGTAAGTACTGTTCGTATGGAGATAAAGCTTATTGATAAAGCACATTGTATTAGAATAGCCCTATGTATTCGTGATAATAAAGATCTATATCAGTTACTTGAAAAATTTAAGGATGATATTGAAAAAGATGTAATGTATCCCTTAATATGGAAAAACATTGATAATTTAAAACAATCAGAAATCATTTTTGAGATACCAGGATTAAATTTTGATGATGATAGTAATTATGAGTATTTAATGCACGATACTTTAGAGAATATAGTTCGCTTAAGGGCTATTTATATTAAATATTTAAAGAAAATAGGTAATATGTAGTATTTTTATAGTTCTGATATTATTTAGCTATCATGTTGCTATTCTTATTAATTAGTTTCCTTTACTACATCTGATTATATTTTAAGTGGTGAATTTAAATTAGATAGTGAAACATAATAGTTGATATAGAACTACAACTAGTAAAGAATATTCAGACCTAATAAAAATAAATGCGATACGTTAAGTATTCTTGATTTTGTAAAACATTGAAAAAGCAGTCTAACTTTGGTTCTATAATAAATGTTGGGGTGACACCACTACGGTGTCATTTCCAACATTATT
>OGKR01001490.1_pt1 | contig 16745 bp, 7 predicted proteins | sample 1572431 | NCBI WGS metagenome assembly OGKR01 (sample SAMEA2582079, study PRJEB24529) | metagenome | biome: Human gut stool | place: China | collected 2011 | reverse complement strand
CTCGTGTCAAACAAACGAAAGGAGGCAATAAGATGAGAACGTATCTTTATTGTGAGGCTGGCTTTGTGGAAAAAGCACAATGGCTTCCCAACAGCTGGGTAAATGTAGTATGCCCAAACAATGATGACTTTGAATTTCTAACTCAAACTCTCAACGTACCCGAATCATTTCTGAATGATATAGCCGACACGGACGAACGTCCGCGTACGGATACGGAAGGCAACTGGTTGTTGACGATTCTTCGTATCCCGGTAGTGAACAAACAGAATGGCAGTCTGCCTTTCGACACTGTACCGATTGGAATTATTACTAATAACGAGATTATTGTGTCCGTCTGTTATCACAACACGGATTTATTACCGGATTTCATAGAGCATACCCGTCGAAAAGGGATCGTTGTACGCAACAAGCTGGATCTGATTTTCCGGTTAATCTATTCTTCTGCCGTGTGGTTCCTGAAATATCTAAAGCAGATAAACATAGACATCAGTGCCGCAGAAAAGGAACTGGAACGAAGCATCCGTAACGAAGACCTGCTTCGCTTGATGAGACTGCAGAAAACACTTGTCTACTTCAATACTTCCATCCGTGGAAATGAAGTGATGATCGGTAAGTTAAGGACTATTTTTCAGGATACGGATTATCTGGACACTGAATTAGTGGAAGATGTAATTATCGAGCTGAAACAGGCGCTCAATACGGTGAATATTTACAGTGATATCCTCACAGGGACAATGGATGCTTTTGCGTCTATTATCTCCAATAATGTGAATACGATCATGAAACGTATGACAAGTCTGTCCATCGTCCTGATGCTTCCGACATTGATTGCCAGTTTCTATGGCATGAATGTGGATATTCACCTGGAAGAAGTGCCCTTTGCTTTCTCTTTGATCGTGCTTTTTTCCATCGGATTGTCAACGCTTGCGTTTGTGATATTCCGGAAGATTAAGTGGTTCTAAAAGGAGGAACATAAAAAAACAGCTTACCATCTATGATCCTTTATAAGGATTCTTTATGACGGTAAGCTGTAATTATACGTTTTTTATTCTATAGAGAATTAATTAAAAGAGAATGTTTAGAGAGAGAAATTAAAATATTTTATCCTTCTTTATTTGCTTTTCTTCCACCCAACGGAATAGATACCCCAACGAATCCATTAACAGAGTTAGAGTTCTTTCCTAAGAACATATAGTCAGTTCCGACAAACAGAGGACCTAACTTCAGACCCAAACCGAAAGATTTACCAGCTGACTGGATAGCTGAATAGCTAAGCGCTACATTGAACCAGCTTTTCGGACGGTAGTTTGCGGAGAATGTTAATTCTGTAAGAGCATCAGGCTGTACAAAACGAGTTGTTGACAATACACCGACTGCTAATTTATTATTGAAGAATCCGTATTCTGCACCTAATACCAAGGTAGAAGCAAGACGAGATTTACGAGATTTATCAGCATCTTTCGCTTCCATTTGCAACATATCATAGTCAATAATATCCCCATTACTTCCTGCACGATTATAATACTTTTCAGCTTCAGTTTGCAATTTCGTCATCGCATCCGTAATCTTCCCTAAGTCATTTGATGTCAAGTCATCAACATTTATATCTTTTGTATAATCACTAACATTTATATTAATATCAGGAGAAGTAGCATTAGCTATTTTGGTAGCACCCTTTTTCCAAGAAATAAATCCCAAATCTAAAATAGATGCTGATACTGTCAAATTATCTAATATTTTATAAGAAGCACCTAAATCAATACCAAAACCATAGCCAGCAATTCCTATTTTTCCAGCATCAAAATCAATATCATCTATATATTTTTTATCAGGTTCTTCACCATTTACTAATTCTAAACCCTTAAAAGAACTTTCTAATGTAGCCGATATTCCCAAACTAGCATGGTACTTATTAATTTCGTTCAATAATTCCTGTGCTTTATTAGTTGTATTATAATTAGCTGCTAAATAAGCGGGGTCTTGTAATTGTGCAAGACGTGCATCACTTGGGATATCTGCAGACATCGTAACTTTATTAAACTTTAAATCCATGTTACCAATGCCTAATAAGACCTTCACCTTACCACCAACACTCAAGCGACTATTTATTTGACGCGAAAGTCCCAAGCCAACCTCGGTATAGGCTTGTATATTCATCTTTTGACCACTCAAATTATAATTACTCGTCCGCCAGTTTTCTTCAAAGCCTTCACCATCCATCTGATTCAAGAAAGTAAATAAATTCTTAGTAACATTCGCACCAATATCTGTACGAAGACCGATATTAAATGACCAAAAGTTCTTACCTTTATACCATCCTGCAGAAAGAATTTCTGTACTGAAGTTTACATTCAGCTTATTTTTATCTTTCAGACGATTCATAAAATCAGTGCTTTTATAAAAATCGTCACCATCATCAATAATATCGATGATATCCTGATAGCCTAATGAAGTAGAACCAACAGTTGCATTAACTGCACCAATTACCGGAAGGTTGAAATAACCTTTCGTCGGTGTTAAAGCCGGATTTAGTTGTTGACGATAATGAGTACCTTCCATGAAATAAGAAGTACGTAAAAACTGTGCATTTGCAGAAAGAGTGCAAACCAACATCATAAAAAATACCCCAATAATTTTAGAAGACCACAATAGTTTGTTCGTTGCCATGATTTTAAACTTTTTAATTCTTATTATTGTTTGCAAAGATATAGTATTTCAATAACAAATAAAAGCACTAGGCAACACTTTTTCAGCCTAAACAGAACAATTTTAGGGTTATCCGTAACAAAATCGTGCTTATTTTGCAAAAAAATGTAGAATGTTTGTGCAAAATGAAACAAAGTGACTTTAGAAGTTCAAAGTTAGCTGTCCATCTCCTAATAGATTGAACGTCATTCGATGGTAAGGAGTGGTTCCACGTTCGGCAATGGCGGCGCGATGTTTTTTAGTTGGGTAGCCTTTATTGTGATCCCAGTCATAATAAGGAAACTCTTCGTGGAGACGGTTCATATAATCATCTCTGTATGTCTTGGCTAAAATAGAAGCCGCAGCTATTGAAAGAAATTTCCCGTCGCCTTTCACTACCGTGGTATGGGGGATGCCGGGATATTTAGTGAAACGGTTTCCGTCGATTAGTAAATGCTGTGGGCGGGTAGTCAGTTGGTCCACTGCACGATGCATAGCTAAGAAAGAAGCCCGCAGGATATTTATTTCATCAATTTCTTCCGGTGACACGACGCCAACCGCCCAGGCTATCGCTTCCTTCTCTATTACCTCACGTAGTGCATAACGTTGCTTTTCCGACAGTTGCTTGGAATCATTCAACAGTTCATTCTTAAAATCTTTCGGAAGAATAACCGCAGCAGCGTATACTGCTCCCGCCAAACATCCACGACCGGCCTCATCACATCCGGCTTCAATCAGATTCTCGTTCAAATAAGGTAATAACATATTTATCGCTTCTATTTTGATACAAAGGTAATTCAAATTAAAAAAGGAGACTTGTTTTGCCTCCTTTTTCTTACTTCTTTCCTGCTTTTTTTAGAATAAACTCCAAGCAACAGTAAGCCCTGCCATTACAATGGCTACCATGCTCATTAGCTTTATTAAGATATTCAAGCTCGGCCCGGATGTATCTTTAAACGGATCGCCCACGGTATCTCCTACTACGGTTGCTTTATGAACTTCACCGCCTTTTCCTCCAAAGTTTCCTTCTTCTACATATTTCTTTGCATTATCCCATGCACCACCGGCATTAGCCATAAAGATTGCCAGTACGAAGCCACTGCTCAAGCCACCAATCAGCAAACCGAGCACACCGGGAACACCGAAAATAAGACCTGTAAGGATAGGGGCAATAATAGCGATTAAGGAAGGCACAACCATTTCACGTTGCGCACCTTTTGTTGATATTGCAACACAACGTTCGTAATCCGGCTCCGCTTCTCCTGTCAAAATACCCTTTATTTCACGGAATTGGCGACGTACTTCATCTACCATGTGCCCTGCTGCACGTCCTACGGCATTCATTGTCAATCCACAGAACAGGAAAGCCATCATGGAACCGAGGAACATACCCGAAAGAACTTTCGGATTCATCAGATGTACTTCATAATAATCCATGAAGTCGATAAAAGTAGCATTCGCCACACTGATGGAACTACCATCCGCAAAGGTCAAATCTACATTACCAAGCCGTGTCAGGCCGATTCGGATTTCTTCAATATAAGAAGCCAGCAAAGCCAACCCTGTCAATGCAGCGGAACCGATTGCAAAACCTTTTCCGGTGGCAGCAGTCGTATTCCCCAATGAATCGAGCGCATCGGTACGTTTGCGGACTTCGGCACCCAAGCCGGACATTTCTGCGTTACCTCCTGCATTATCCGCAATCGGGCCGTAAGCATCCGTTGCCAGAGTGATACCTAAAGTAGAAAGCATGCCGACAGCCGCAATACCGATTCCATACAGTCCCATACCGACATTGGCAAAATCGCCGGCGGAAGCCAACAGATAGGAAGCAATGATACCAATCACGACTGCAATTACCGGAATAGCCGTAGAAAGCATACCTAAACCGATACCGGAGATAATTACGGTGGCGGGTCCGGTCTTACCGCTTTCACTTAGTTTCTGGGTAGGGCGATAGGATTGGGAAGTATAATATTCCGTAGAACGTCCGATGATAATACCTACCACCAGTCCGACTACTACGGCACAAGAAATCCAAATCCAGTTATCAAGTTGCAGAAGCCACAGAATAAGGAATGTAGCAGCAACAATTAATACGGAACTAAGATTCGTGCCGAAAGCCAACGAACCGAGCAGGTCCTTCATAGTCGCATTCTCCTTGGTACGGACAGCAAATATACCTATAATAGAAAGGATAATACCAACAGCCGCGATCAGCATCGGGGCGATCACTGCCTTGAATTGCATCACTGTATCTGCCGAATGGATAAAAGCAGCAGCACCCAGTGCAGCTGTTGCCAGAATCGAGCCACAGTAAGATTCATATAAGTCGGCTCCCATACCGGCTACGTCACCGACATTGTCACCGACATTATCGGCAATGGTGGCAGGATTACGAGGGTCATCTTCCGGGATTCCGGCTTCTACTTTGCCTACCAAGTCGGCTCCGACATCGGCTGCCTTTGTATAGATACCACCGCCTACACGAGCAAAGAGCGCCTGGGTAGAAGCTCCCATACCAAATGTCAGCATGGTGGTAGTGATTACACAGAGTTTATGAGTAGGTGTCAGTGCATCAGCAGGAATCACTGCATTCAGCAACAGATACCAAAAAGATATATCGAGCAGTCCCAGGCCAACGACCACCAGTCCCATCACGGCACCACTTCGGAAAGCAATTCTTAATCCTGCATTCAGAGAAGTACGGGCAGCATTAGCGGTACGAGCGGACGCGTATGTTGCCGTCTTCATCCCCAAAAATCCGGAAAGCCCGGAGAAGAATCCACCTGTAAGGAAAGCAATGGGAACCCAGGCATTCTGTACATGAAAGCCGTATGCCATAATTGAAAACAAAATAACCAGCCCCAAGAATACCCAACCTACTATTTTGTATTGTTGCTTTAGATAAGACATAGCTCCTTTGCGCACAGCAGCAGCTATTTTTATCATTTGGGGTGTACCTTCACCCTCTTTCATCATTTGCTTATGAAAGTAATAAGCAAAGCAGAGGGCTAACACGGAAGCGACTGGAACCAGCCAGAAAAGAATGTTGTCCATAGGATCAATTTTTAAAGGGTTTACGGAGGCTAAAAGTATGGAAATCAAATGAAATAAGCAAGTAAAAAAGAAAGAATTTATAAAGCTGAATTATTCTATCTTTTAATCTCTTTAAACAAAATGGGCACACTGTAGTTATTTACTTCATTCCCTCATTTCTATACGGAAATGAACTAATTTCGAGCTTGTGCAGATTTATTTTTGATACCTAATGGGGGTATGGCTAATGATACATGAATTTATTCGTCTGACAGCTGTTTCTTTTTCGTCTGACAATTGTCAGACGAAAGAACAACAATTGTCAGACGAATAAATCTATGTATGATGAATATTAAATCATCGCATATTACCAATTAAATCTTAGAAGAACTAAGATTAGTTCATTCCAGTACCGAAAGGAGCTAAAACCTGTTCACCACCCCATGATAAAATAACGAATAATAGCCCATAGTTACTAATCCTCTGCCATTCTCTGCTTATTTTGTTGGGCAAACTCTGTAGGAGTAACTCCGAATTGCTTCTGAAATATCTTTGCGAAGTAAGAAGGCGACTGGAAACCTACTCTGTCAGAGATTTCGTTGATGCGCAATTCTCCCTCCTGCAATAGTTCTGCCGCACGTTTTAATCGGATGATACGGATAAAGTCGAGTGAAGAAAGATCGGTCAGCGCCTTAATCTTACGATGCAGGCTGGAGCGGGACATATTCATGGCTGCAGCCAATGCTTCCACATTATAATTGGCGTCGGAAAGATTCTCACGCACTTTGGCTATCAGTTGGGACATCAGTTGTTCATCAGCCCGTGACATCGCACCCCCTTGCGGAGTACAAGCTCCGTAAGTGATCTGATTAATAAACATCTCATGCGTACGATGGGATTCACGCTCACGCGCCAGTTCTGCCAATAATTGCTGCTCACGGATCTTTTGTACTTCCCGGCGGCGATAGGCGCGAAGAGTCAAGACAAAGCTGCCGGACACTACAATGATATAGATAAGGTAAGCCCACACTGTACGCCACCAAGGTGGAAGAATACGCACTGATAAAGTAGCTTCTTCCTGATTCCAGACACCATTATTATTACTGCCCCGCACACGGAACAGGTAGTCTCCCGGCGGGAGCTGGGCATAAGACGCTGTATGCACATCAGATGTATAATTCCAGTCATTATCTATCCCTTCCATTTTGTAGGCATAGCGATTTGCACCCGGTGAGGTATAACTTAAAGCTACAAAATCAAAGCTGACGTTAGAACGGTAAGGCAGTTGCACACCATCCGCCGTGAAAGGAGTTTCACGTCCCTGCACGTACATTCCGGTGATATAGACTGGAGGCACAAAAGTATTCGGATGGACAATTTGTGGATTAAAAGAGACCAATCCATTGATAGTTCCCATCCAAATAGTACCATCAGAGGCAGCCAAGGCCGATTTATAGTTAAACTGGTTATCAGGTAACCCGTCATTTCGGTTGAAAACTTGCAGGCTGTCTGTTTCCGGATAAAGACAAACCAGCCCACGGTCTGTTCCGAACCAGATACGATGTTGCCGGTCTTCCACGACTTTATATGTTACGTTGTCCGGAAGCCCGTCCGCTTTGGTGTATGTCCGGAATCTTCCGGTTTCGGGGTTAAAACGCAACAATCCGCCCCGGTCTGTAGAAAACCAGATAAAGCCTTTACTATCCTCCGAAATACCTGTCACTTCATTTGTTCCGATAGAAGTGCTGTCCCCCGGTATACATTTATAGCTGACCATCTGATCTGTCTGCGGATGATACCGGAATATTCCACTGCCCATCGTTGCCACCCATATATTGCCGGATTTATCTTCGAGAATATCACGCATATAAGCATACCCGAATTGCTCCATTTTCTCAAAAGTCTGTCCTTTGTCGGCCGAACGGAAGATGTTCCAGCCATCACCCAACCAGATTGCTCCCCCACGATCGCGGTAAAGGGCAAACACGGAACCTTCACTGATACCAAGTTGTGCGGGATAGAACGTCTGAACCTGATCTTGAGGAACAATCAGGTCAATGCCCCCTTTAAAGTAACCTGCGCCAACCAAATCATCCGAAGCGAACAGGCTTAATACATTCTGACGGTCAGGCGACTGGGGAATTTTAGTGAAAGTCTGTGTTCCCGGATTCCAGTAGCAAACACCGCCATCCTGTGTACTAACCCACACCACTCCGTCTTTTCCTTCCGCCAATTCACTGATGCGTCGTCCGCTGACTGTACCGGGCGCTCCCGGAAGATAAACCGAAAAATCGAGCGTACGTACAGGCAGATAGCTGGCTCCTCCAAATTGCGTACAGATCCAGGTTCCCCCTTCACGATCACGATAAATCTTATCGACGATAGCATCTCCAAGCCCATACTTCCCTCCGGCATCGGCAGGAATATGTTGCACACTGTTGTGTTTCTCATTAATCACATAAACGCCATTCTGCGTACCCACCCACAGCTCGTCTCCGAAGCAAACAGCGTAGCGGATAATTTTTCGATGTACTTCGGGCGCAGGGAATATACTCACTTCTCCAGTCTTTTTATTGAACCGTTTCAGTTCCTCTTCATGCACTCCGACAATCAGTTCATCGCCATAATCGCACAGAGTAAAGATGAAATCCCCTTTAAGGGCTTCTGTTGCATAGGGCACAAACTTATCCTGCTCCGGACTGTAACGGTAAATTCCCGCTCCATACGTACCCACCCAGACCGTACCTTCTTTATCTACACAGATAGACTGCGGAAAGTCCTTGCTTTTATCCTTACTGGGACAGGGAATATAGCGGAACAGTTTACCCGTCTCCACCTGATAGCGGAAAACTCCCTGATTCGGTGCATTCACCCAGATATTTCCTGAATGATCTGCCAGAATATCTTCAATCCAGTTGTATCTGATTTGCTCTCCGCTCTCTGTGCGGGCATCAAAGAACGAAAACTTCCCGGTAGCAAGCTCTTGAATATAAACACCATCATCCGTACCTACCCATAATTGACGGTGATTATCCTCAAAAAGAGCGGATATGACCTGATTGCCATGCTGCAAAGTTTCGTCATAGCAGTTATAAAGCTTCATCGACACGCCGTCATAACGATTAAGACCGTTGCGCGTACCCAGCCAGATAAAACCGTAACTATCTTGAATAATGGACTTGACATGACTGTTCGAAAGACCGCTTCCTCCATCTACACGGATAAAGTTATACTGTCCCGTCGCGGCAAAATCCGGAAGGAAAAAACAAATAGAAAGGAGAAAAAGCAGCAATTTCCTTTTCATACACAGATATTAGATAGCGACAAATATAGTTTTTTTTACGCTAAATGCATAGGAAGGATGAAACATTTGTTGCACGGATGGCAATAAATGTCGCACTGCAAAGGGCTATCGCACACTTGAAACATCTCTTGCACATCTTGACAAAAAAGAGTATAGCCACTTGTTTCTCCTCCTCCTATCTTTGCCTTCGTCAAAATGACACAACCGATGTGAACTTCCAAATCTTTAAATGAATACAAGTGATGAAAAAAGTAACCTTTAGTTGCCTTACTCTAGCAACCCTGTTGCAACTGATTCCTTCCAACGGGAATGCAGCGAACATTCAGGTGAACAAGAAAAAGACGAACCGAACCGAAATGAAGCAGGATACGATTCCTGCCAACTCTACTAAAAAAGAATCAGAAGAAGGCGAACGCAATGTGATGCTGAATGCTTCTGACGCCAACAAACCCCGCGAAATTCAAATCGGCCTTCCCAGCGAGGACGTTAATGTCTATGAGAATGGACTTCCTGCCGTATATTCCTCTACCGTTCACAAACTTGCCGCTCATTGGCGTAGCGACAGCAGCCTGGGAGAAGTAGGACTTTTATCTCCTTCCGAATCGGCCATCACGACCGGTAATATTGCTTACTCCGTCAACTCATTCAGCAAACTGGGACAAAAGGATTTCCAAGGTATATTAAACTACCGCACCAATCATTTCGGTATGCAGAACTTCGACTTCAATGTTTCAGGAGCCATCAATAACCAATGGCTTTACACGGCAAGCATTTACCAGAACTTCGACCCGGGAAGTTTCGACCTGGAATTTACGAACTATGCAGACCGCACAGAGATTTATCATGCCGGCCTGACCCGTCTCTTCAACAACGGACGCGGCAAAATATCTTTGCTCTACAAACACTCCCGCAGTGAAAATCCGGCCAGCTATGCCAATGCAGCTCCTTTTATCTATGTCGGCGACGGCTCGGTCAAAGAGATAGACGGTTTCAAACTGGGAACAAATTCTTATGTTCCGCAGAACGGTTCTTTTCCATACATGGACGTAAGAGACGGAAAGATGAAAACATGGAATTTGGGCGATGGTTCTGAAAACCGTGCCAATGAGATTGCATTGATCTCCGATTATCGTTTCAGGAACGATCTGCTATGGAAATTCAATCTGAAATATATGGATGCTCCACGTGCCAACTATGTCGACTTCGGAGGCAGCACCATCAGCGAAGTAACCGCCAACGATGGTTTTACGCTATCAAACGGTGATCCGTATGAGGGACTGGCAGAAGGTCGCCGCACCTGGTTGCACGTAGGCAAAGTGAAAAACTTCCTAATCACTTCCGAGCTAAACAAGACCTTTGGCAACCATGATCTGCGTCTGGGAGTGAACGAATGGTATTACCATCTTGATTATTATTCCTCTTCTCTGCAATGGATGGCCACCGTACAGAACTATCCACAGTTGCTGACTTCCACAACTACAAGTTCCCTGGACCCTACTCTGACCGGTCAGCGCGTACAGACATACGGGTACAACGAACTTAGTCCCGAATATACAAAGGGATATGAGAACAAACTCGCCCTTTACTTTACAGACAACTGGCAAGTAACTCCCCAATTCAATATCTATTATGGCGGACGCCTGGAATATTACCGGATGAGTGCCGATCAAATATCCGCTTCCCGTTTCCCGGGTTTCCGCATCGGCGACTTTACCACTTATAGCAAAGAGGAAGAAACAGGAAATATCATTGCCACACAACGCAGCATTCATCCCGCCAAAGTGGTAAAGGATAAACTGAACTATGCCGCCACGCTCCGCGCCACTTACAACGTAACCGGGCAATTCGGCCTGACTGCCGACGGAACAGTAGCCACCCGCTTCCCACGTATCAACGAATATGCCGGAACAGGTCCTACGGAAGAGCAATACAAACGTGTCACCATACCGTTAATCCGTGGCGGTTTGTTCTACAAGAACAAGTGGATCAACCTCACCTCTATGGTTACCTATATCTCTAAATCTAATAATATTGACCAGCAAAACCTGACGAAACCGGGAACGGAAGAAGGAAAGACCGTATTGCTTATTTATAATATCAAAACACTGGGATGGACCACATCTGCCGAAATCGACCCGTTCAAAGGTTTTCACCTGCACGCTCTGTTCACGTATCAGAAACCTGTTTACAAGAACTATAACGCAAGCGTCACATTCAACGATGGTTCGGAAATGTCTGTCAACGCCAATGGGATGATTGTAAAAGAGATTCCGCAGATTCTTGTCGAACTCGACCCAAGCTATAATATCACGAAGGACTTACGCCTTTGGCTTAGTTTCCGCTATTTCGGCAAGACTTACGCCAATCTCCAGGAAGCCCTCTATTTCAACGGTCGCTGGGAAACTTTCGGGGGGATCAACTGGAATGTAAACAAGCATCTTTCTTTAGGGGCAACAGTCATCAACTTCCTGAATCAGAAGGGGCCAGCGGAACCATCAACGGTTCGGAACTGATTACCAAAGAAGAAGCTGCCCAGTATGCAGGCAACTATATGAGTGGAAATTATTTACGCCCATTTACCGTAGAATTTAGCGCAAGCATTAAATTCTAGTTCATTCCTGACGAATTATAATTATCTTTGCGGCATTCTATGCCCACAAACTAACTAATACCTAATTAATTATTAAAAAACCATGAAGAAACTTTTCGTATTACTTATGGCATTGTTTACCCTGGCGCAAGTGGACGCCCAGGAAAAGAACGTTATCCGCATCGCAACGGACAACACAGACTTAATTCTCCAAGTAGCTCCTAACGGACGACTCTATCAGGCTTATCTGGGCGATAAGTTACTGAACGAGAAAGACATCAACAACTTTTCTCCTTACGTAAAAGGAGGAAGTGACGGTAGCGTATCCACCCGAGGATGGGAAGTATATCCGGGCTCCGGCGCCGAAGATTATTTTGAACCGGCTGTAGCTATCACGCACAATGATGGAAACCCAAGTACGATTCTCCGCTATATATCCTCCGAGCAGAAGGCAGTGGCGGGCGGAACGGAAACGATCATTCAACTAAAAGATAATCAGTATCCGGTAGAAGTCACACTACATTACATCGCTTATCCGAAAGAAAACGTCATCAAGACGTGGAGCGAAATCAAACATGCTGAAAAGAAGCCTGTGACCTTATGGCGTTATGCTTCCACCATGCTTTATTTCTCCGGAAACGAATATTACCTGACAGAATTCAGTAGCGATTGGGCAAAAGAAGCACAAATGAGCACACAACCTCTGTTGTTCGGTAAAAAGGTGATCGACACCAAACTGGGAAGCCGTGCTGCCATGCACACCCACCCGTTCTTTGAGCTTGGTTTTGAACAACCGGCACAGGAAGCGCAGGGACGTGCCATGCTAGGTACTATCGGATGGACAGGAAACTTCCAGTTCACTTTCGAAGTGGACAACGTAGGTAACCTCCGTGTAATCCCCGCCATCAATCCTTATGCATCTGATTATGAACTGAAGCCGAATGAAGTGTTTACAACTCCTGAATTCATCTTTACTTTCAGCAACAACGGTACGGGCGAAGCCAGCCGCAACCTCCACGCATGGGCACGCAACCACCAACTGAAAGACGGACAAGGCGACCGCATGACTTTATTAAACAACTGGGAAAATACTTACTTCAAATTCAATGAGGAACTGCTTGCCGAACTGATGAAGGAAGCTAAACATCTTGGTGTAGATATGTTCCTGCTGGATGACGGCTGGTTTGGCAACAAGCACCCACGCAACAGTGACAATGCCGGACTGGGTGACTGGGAAGTGATGAGATCCAAACTGCCGGGCGGTATTCCTGCCCTTGTACAGTCTGCCAAAGAAGCCGGAGTGAAATTTGGTATCTGGATTGAACCGGAAATGGTTAACCCTAAAAGTGAGTTGTTCGAAAAACATCCCGACTGGGCTATCCAACTGCCTAACCGCGAAACATATTATTACCGTAATCAGCTGGTACTCGATCTTAGCAATCCGAAAGTACAGGACTTTGTATATGGCGTAGTGGATAAGATCCTGACAGAGAATCCGGAAGTGGCTTTCTTTAAATGGGACTGTAACTCTCCAATTACAAATGTTTATTCTCCATATTTAAAAAATAAACAGGGACAGCTTTATATCGACCATGTACGTGGTATATACAATGTATTGAAACGTATCAAAGACAAATATCCAAACGTGCCAATGATGCTCTGCTCCGGCGGTGGCGCCCGTTGCGACTACGAAGCTCTGAAATATTACACAGAATTCTGGTGCAGCGACAACACAGACCCGATAGAACGTCTGTTTATCCAGTGGGGATTCTCACAAATCTTCCCGGCAAAAGCCATGTGTGCACACGTAACCAGCTGGAACAAGAACACAAGCGTGAAGTTCCGTACGGATGTGGCAAGTATGTGCAAACTGGGCTTTGACCTTGGACTGAAGGAACTGAATGCAGACGAACAGACTTACTGCCAGAATGCAGTTGCCAACTGGACGCGTCTGAAAAAAGTGATTCTGGACGGCGATCAATACAGATTGGTTTCTCCCTACGATGGCAATCACATGTCTCTCATGTATGCCTCACCGGATAAGAACAAAGCTGTGCTTTATACCTACGATATCCACCCACGTTTCGGTGAGAAACTGCTCCCGGTAAAACTTCAGGGACTGGATGCGAAGAAAATGTATAAGGTGAAAGAAATCAACCTGATGCCGAATTCCAAATCGAATCTGGCTGCCAATGAGAAAACTTATTCAGGAGATTATCTGATGAAAGTGGGAATCAATGCTTTCACAACAAATCAGGCTTTCAGCCGCGTAATTGAGCTGACTGCTGAATAAAAAGGAAGGAAATAATCGATAAAAAAGGGGGATTCGCTGTTATCAGCGTTTCCCCTTTCTTTTTACATACAATAATATTCAATTCATCTTCAATCGCAACAGCTGTTTCAATGGTTACAACTATTCTATTAGACGGAGGAAGTCTCTAAAAAAGTTGCAGCTACACCGTAACTTTTTACGATATAGCTGCATTAATGTTAAAGAGAGAGAATTTATATAATATAAGCATGGTCTCACGACCCTCCTGATATTCAATGAACATTTTGTTTCTTTACCTATTAGACGCACGAAAGCTCAAATCACTGCACTCGAGGCCCTCTTTTTTTAGTTAAAGAATAAAAAAAGCCGCTACTCCACAGGAATAGCAGCTCATATCTTTAAAACATCTTGCTGACACGTTCAATTCCTGCCACCAAAGTGTCTATTTCCGATTTGGTATTGTACATGGCAAACGAAGCACGTACAGTTCCTTCTATGCCAAGACGTTGCATGAGAGGTTGTGCACAATGATGCCCTGTTCTCACGGCAATACCTAGACGATCCAGCAACGTGCCGAGGTCGAAATGATGGATATCTCCCACCAGGAAAGAAATGACCGCTCCCCGTTCGGCTGCTTCACCAAATATACGTATATGGGGGATTTCTTTCAGACGTTGCAAAGCGTAAGTTGTCAGTTCATGCTCATGGGCGGCTATCTGTTCAATGCCATGTCCGTTCACATAATCAAGGGCTTTTGCCAGTCCGGTAGTTCCGATATAGTCGGGCGTACCGGCTTCAAACTTGAAAGGAAGTTCATTAAAAGTGGTCTTCTCGAAAGAGACATGCTGGATCATCTCTCCTCCTCCCTGATAAGGAGGAAGGCGATCTAACCATTCTTCTTTTCCGTAAAGCACTCCGACACCTGTCGGACCATATATCTTATGGGCGGAGAATACCAGAAAATCGGCATCCAACTCCTGTACATCCACTTTCATGTGAGGAATAGACTGTGCAGCATCTATCAGGCAAGGTACACCATGCGCATGAGCTGTTGCGATCATCTCCTTCACCGGATTCACTGTACCCAGTACGTTCGATACATGAACTACGCTGACTATTTTCGTGCGTTCGGAAAATAGTTTTTCATATTCATCCAGCAGAAGTTCGCCTTTATCATTCATCGGGATGACTTTTATGGCAATTCCTTTACGGGCAGCCAACAGTTGCCAGGGAACGATGTTGCTATGATGTTCCATCACGGAAACAATCACTTCATCCCCTTCTTCCATAAACTCGTCGCCGAAGCTGGAAACAAGCAGGTTGATACTTTCTGTTGTTCCGCGTGTAAAGACAACTTCATTCGTGCTATGGGCATTGATAAACTCACGTACCGTTTCACGGGAAGCTTCATGCAGTTCCGTAGCTTGCTGGGAAAGATAATGTACGCCGCGATGCACATTGGCATTGACGGAATAATATTCATCCACCAACGCATCAACCACCAGACGGGGTTTCTGTGTTGTCGCACCGTTGTCGAAATAAACCAAAGGTTTACCGTAAACCGTACGGCTCAATATCGGAAAATCTTCACGTATCTTTTGAATATCCACGTTCATTATTTTTTAGTGGTTACTTACAAATGGCACAACCCTGACATCTATTCAACTCGCCACGGAAACGTTTCTCTACTAATAGATGCAAACGATCTTTCAGCGCTTCCAAACGAATGGTATCGATCACTTCGTTGACAAATGCGAACATCAACAGCAGACGGGCTTCTTTCTCTGCAATACCGCGCGAACGCATGTAGAATAATGCGCCTTCATCCAACTGGCCTACTGTTGCTCCATGCGAACATTTCACATCATCCGCATAAATCTCCAATTGAGGTTGTGTATACATTCTTGCATCACGCGTAGCACAAAGATTCCGGTTAGTCTGTTGGGAATTCGTATGTTGTGCATCGGGGCGCACGAGTACCAATCCGGCAAACGCACCTACCGACTGGTCGTCGAGCACATACTTGAACAGCTCATTGCTGGTACAGTTCGGTACGGCATGGTCAATACTTGTATGATTGTCTACGTGCTGGTTTTTATCGGCAATCGCCATACCACAAAGGTTTATTTCGGCTCCTTCTCCTGCCAGCAACACTTCGGTCGTGTTGCGGGTAGTACCATTATGCAAAGTCATTCCGTTGAGCAATACATTGCTGTTGGCCTCTTGCTTTACATACAGGTTACTGATACGAACTGTGCTTGTATGTGTTTCTTCCAGTTCATACATATCGAATACCGCATTCTCACCAGCAAATACTTCAATAACTTGTGTCGCCAGGAAGTTCACATTATCCATTGCATGGTCACAAATCAGCAAACGGGCTTGCGCGCCATCCTCCAGGATAATCAGTACGCGACGGTTCACCATAAAGTTAACATCTGCACGCAGGATATTTACCAACTGGATTGTTTTTTCCACCACCACATTCTTCGGCACATAAAAGACAACGCCATCTTGTGCAAAAGCGGTATTGAAAGCAGTCACACCATCTTTAGAGGTATCTGCCAGTTGACCGTAATATTTCTTCACCAATTCCGGGTGTTGCTCGGCCACTTCTTTCAGGCTACCGAAAATCACACCTTCCGGCAGATTTCCTGTGGGAAGCGCTCTATTATAAAATGTGTCATTTACCACAAAATACAAGGAGGTACTCATATTCGGCACATCACACTTAAACACTTCATACGGATTGACCGGAATAGCCAAACGATTCAAGTTCAAACCGAAATCCGGTTCAAAGTACTTGCTCACATCCGTATATTTGTACTTCTCCATCTTACGGGTCGGAAATCCGA